>Ga0123342_1003355_pt1 | contig 25728 bp, 20 predicted proteins | sample Turbeawhitnodule_FD_89960 | JGI IMG/M metagenome (GOLD analysis project Ga0123342, IMG submission 89960) | Root nodule microbial communities of legume samples collected from Mexico - Turtle bean Mexico white nodule | ecosystem: Host-associated > Plants > Roots > Nodule | place: Mexico: Nepantla...
ATACGACTTGGTCCCCAAATGTCAGAGTGAACTAAGGCAAAAGGAGATGAAGCACGTTGTGAGACACTACTAGGAAAAGAACTACGAATGTGCTTCCCTAACTGACACGACTCACACGATAAACTAGATACATTAGACAAACTTGGAACAAATTGTTGCTTTTTGGCAAGAGCATAATGACCCAACCGAGCATGAATGAGAGATGGAGAATCAATAATCGCGTCAACATGTGCAGATATCTGTAGTTGATAAAGTCCATGAGACTCATATCTGATGCCAATCATCCGTCCCGAACTTTGATCTTGTAAAGAAACATAATCTTTGGTAAAAGAAAGAGCACAGTTAAGGGAACGAGTGAGACGAATAATGGATAATAAGTTAAATGGAGACATAAAGAACATTATCAATAGATAAAGAAGGAAAAAGATTAATAGTACCAACACCATGTGATGGTACCCTATATCCATTTGCCATGGTAACTGAAGGTAAATAACCCGTAGTAGATAGGGAAGAGAAAAAATATTGAGTACCAGTAATGTGATTTGTGACACTTGAATCTAGAACCCAAGGACCAAGGGAATTAGAGGAGTGAGGCCAACAAAAGATGTACCCGAATGTGCAACAGAAGTAATGGAACCAGTGTTCTACCGATCCTCACACCATTTAAGAAATTTATTGAAAATAACAAGCTGGCCTGGGGTATCAAATGAAGATGAAGTATGGTCCACAATAGAAGGTTGCACAAAAGTAGTTTGGGTAACCGCAACAGATTTAGGAGGACGACCATGTAAGGCATAACATCTATCAATTTTGTGGCAAAGTTTGCCACAATGGTCACAATTGTGATGCCCTTTGTCTGACTTGTGAAGGCGAATACGATCATTATGCTGAGAGACTAAAGAAGAGTCATTAACATGAGGCGTTATATTAGTGGTGTGTTTACCTGGCACACACAGAAGGGTAGAACAAGAAGTAAAATTGGGCATGATAAGAGATCCCAAAGTTTGATTACGTACATGAGAATAATCATCAGGAAGGCCATGTAAACCAAATAACATGAAGAACTTTGATCTTTGTTCTAGTTCTTGTAAGGAGTAGGGGCAGGAGGTAATAACTCATTAAAATCATGAAGAAGAGCATGAAGTTTACCCAGATATTCTACCATTGTACCATTAAGACGTTTCGGAGCAACAAATGTGAGGATATTTTGACACACCATAAAGACGTTGAGTATCATTGGTGTATAATAATTTTGCTCGTTCCCAAACTTTTGAACATGTCTCATAGGTACGAAAAAATTGTTTTAAAAATGAGTGAATGGTAGATTTGATAACAATGCATAATTGAGCATCAATTTTCAACCAACGGGAAACCTCATTTTCAACAACATTGGGACGAGTAAGATGATCAACATAACATTGACTCTTAAGCCATAATTTAATATCTGAGGCCCAAGTGTTATAATTGGTTCCATCCAATTTGTCAATGGAGATGAATATTGACATAATTAGTATAAATAAACGGATACAGCATAACGGCAGCGGAAGAAGCAACAGCAGCAGCAGAAGCAAAAAAGGGAACAAAAGAAGCCATAGAAATAAGGAAAAATCCAGTCACTAGTCAATTGGCGGCATCAACACTGATGAAGGCTCCGACAGCGGTTCCAACAGCATCTCTAACGGCGACTCTGGCAAGAGTCCGGCGACGGCTACGACGAGGCGGTGGGACAGTGGCTAGAAAATTTCAGTGAACAGTGGGTTCACCAATAAAAATTGACTTCAATCCTACGCTCTAAACACCATATTAAAGGAAAAGAAAAATATGGTAAATCTCTGGTGTATATTAAACACATAGGGTTATGTTTATATAGGAAAAGAAACATATGGGTTAAGTCCATTACCTAAATAGAAATATCTAACAATATTTATAATATCTCATCATATCTAATTATATCTAAGAGTATGTATCAAATTACAAAAGAAAAATCTTTTCTTTGTAAAAAGAAAACCTTTTCCACAGTTATGAAACTCACATGAATTAAAGTTAATTTAATTTTTTTGGAAATTCCTCATGTAATTTTCAAACATCATTTATAAACTTATGAAGCTTTTTCCTGTAAGAATGAAATACTTAATTTGGCTGACAAAAGATAGGAGCCAATTTAACCTAGACCTTGGTTATTTACTTATGATGAGACCCATTTAAGTGTTTGAAATCCTGTCCTGACTTAAAGCTAATCTACTTTGTGTTCCAGTAAAAGTTAGTTCTAGACCAGCTGATGCTGCAATTGCTAAACTTATTCAAGGAACAAAGGTAATTGCATCAGGAGGGCCTGAAAAGCTATTTCAGCAAACATTTGGGGTTTTCCCAGGAGAGAAGCTCTTACAGCCATATGCTTGCTACCTATCAACAGACTCTAGGCCTGTAATTGGAACACTTTATATATCAACAAAAAGATTAGCATTTTGCAGTGACCATCCACTGTGCCATCATCCATTCTCCCTGCAGCAGCAGCATCAATGCATTTATTATAAGGTGCTTGTTTACCTCATTTGCTCAGTCATAATTCAAAGCAATTCACTTTTATTAGCTTTACAGGATTGATGTTCATACACTGTTCATTCTGTTAAAAAAAACAGACCCCATTTAAACTAAACTTGAAGATTCATACCAATTTTTTAATCAAAGTGAGACAAGTGCTAATTAACTTGTATAATTTGAGACCATAAAACACCAGCTTTTATGATTTTGCATCATTACAATGAGAGGAACTTTCTGCTAAGGAGTACTAAATTTTGAGTGTGGAATATGTAGGTGATAGTGAATCTGGATCAGTTGAGCAAAGTCTCTCCTCTCACATATGGATTGAATCCATCAGAAAAACGCATGAAGGTTATCACAACGGATGGCTATGAGTTCAATTTTATGGGATTTTTGTCATATGACAAAGCTCTCAAGACAGTAAACGAGGCTCTGAAGCATAAGGCAACAACCATTCCTGTGTCCATGCAGTAACACTTCACCTATGTGCTCAAAGTTACTCTTGGATTTGCATGTACCTAAAAAAGAAATTGCTCATAACAGAACTTAACACAATGAGCTAACTCTTCTATGCACCCTTCGCCGTGTTTTTATATTTAAGAGAACTAACGTTCCAATTTATTTGAAAGCCTATTTTCTTAAAAGTAATAATAACACCCTCAAGATCCTGAAAGCACACAAATTGAATATATTTTTCTCTAGACATGAATCATTCCATTCTCAGTAAAATACTCTATTCTTAATTTCTAGTAAGGTGTGTCTGTGAAATTGTTATATTTTACTTTTTTTTTTTAAAAACGCCATTTTTATTTTTTTGCAAATCGAAAAACTTATCTTAAGTGATATAACTTGTTAAAAAAACATTTTTCTTAACAAAGTTAAAAACAAATATCACAAGCCTAAACAACTTAAAGTTTATTCAGATCAGAAAAATAACAAAATTTTCAGAAACATAAGTGTGCATGTTGGAAAATACTAAATAAAAATAATCACTTTTTATTTCAAAATTTTATTAGGAAGTTTTGGATTGAAGACTTTCAGTTCCAAATAAATTAATTTTAACAAATGTTAAAACCTATGTCAAGTACAATTTGAACAGTCAAGTCATAACAAATTCTAAATCAATTAATTCTTTGAAACAAAATAATAGTACAAAGGCAGGTGTCACCCCAAGCATGAGGAATTTACCGAGATTATGCAGTTGGAAGAAATACTCTAGTTAATTTATCAAATCAATTATAAATACTCTAGTTAATCACAACTTCATCTAGTTAGCCGGTACAGAAATGTGCAAATGCTCAGACTTTTGATCATCTCATAGCAGCATAAGAAAAAGAAAGGACTAACCTACACCCTTCATTTGGAGAAGAGCTTGAAATAACTCCAATATAAAGTAGAACAAATAGCAACACTTAGCATTGTGCTTATGTTACTAGATTAGGGTTTTTAGCAGTATTGCTTGGAAAAAGTGTGTCAAACTGCAAGCTCCTAGCTACTTCAAAGAAATGTGCAACAGCTTCTTCAGGTGTGCCAACAAGGACACCATGCCCAAGATTAAGGATGTGCCGTCTGGGCCCCGCACACCTCACAACCCTGACAAATAATTATCATTAAAAAGTCAAGATAATTCATTCATACACAACTGACATCAGAGTCTGCCACCAAGTCTAATTGAATTACTTCATTATTTTGAAACTATAAGATCACTAACATAGCTATGTAAACAGTGTTTTTTTCTCTGCTTCTTTGTTAGTTGCTGCCTTTTCTGTTTAATTATTTTCAAATCCGCCTAATGAAGCAAATGTTGGGGGTGGCTCAGCTCCACATCTTAGACACCACATCATGACCAGAAAATATGCAACATAGACATTTGCTAGTAACAAAAAGGACTAAAGTGAATGACTATATGTAAACTTAAAGCTACAGTGAATGATGCTTCTATGGGCTTTAGGGTTAAGTTATGTCTAGTTATATTATATATGCAAAACAACATATGGAATTTCGTCATGAATACCAAAGCTCCGGGAAATCATGTCACCAACCTCTGAATTTCTTCAGTCAGGGCAGCAAGAGGGGAGAATAAGTAGGCAGGATCCACATTTCCCTGCACACCTATCCCACTACCCAATCTTCTTCTTCCATCTGCCATATCCACTGTCCAGTCTAGCCCTATAACATCAACTCCAGTGTCTTTCATACGCTCCAGAAGGCCACCATTTCCATTTATATAAAGAACAATCGGTACCTCAGGGCATTTTTTCTTGACCAAATGTACAATCTGGAAATTCAGAAAGCAGTACATGACAAAAAGCTAAAAAAAAGGGTAATATAGTATCCAACCTTGTGTTTGTGTATAGTAAAAATATACTGACAGAAATAGTAATCTCAATAAAATATTCAAAGGAAAAAGAAAAGTTGCATCTTCTGATTTGGATTCCCACCTCCCAGAAAGTCAAGAACCATTTATTGAAATCCATTGAACTTAATCTCAAGAACCATAATATTGAAATCCATTGAACTTATTCTCAAACACATTACAAGTATTTTCTTGTTTGGCCCAGAAAAATTACAATTAAGATGTTTAAGTTTGATCATATTTCAACCAAGCCAACCAAACAATAAAAATCAAGGAGGCATGGAGCAGTGTAGCTTTAGTCTACCATAAAATCTGCTAATTGTTGCAAACCTCAGGAAGTTACATATTGTTTTCCTTTCTCCAACTAAAGAACTAAGTTAAAGTCAAAGTTGTTATAAGTTAAAAACAAACGTGGAGGCTTAATATAACAAGAATCCCAAATTGAAAAGTTTAAAAAACTAAAATACAATTTCATCAGCCAAGAAAGAAATGAGGATATTTTTCCAACATACCTCTTTGATATAAGGCTTTGACCAGCGTTCCCACATAGCAGGTGGTAGTTGTCCACCCCATGAGTCAAATATTTGTATGCAGTGAGCCCCAGACTCTACTTGGAAAATAACATAATCAGCTATTGCCTGCGTCAAATGAGAAAGCAAAGTCTTCAATACATGTGGAGCAGTGTGGCACATGCTCTTAATGGTTGTATATGTGCGTGTTGTACCCCCTTCCACAATATATGTTGCTATTGTCCAAGGAGCTCCCACAAAACCCAAAACAGCTGCATGACCACCAACCTGAATAAAATAGAATCAGTAAGGGAAACACATGATTAGCAGGATGGTCATGACATGAATGAGGTGGCAATATAAATTTTACCTCTTGGCGCAGTATCTTAAGTGATTCTCCAACAAATTTAAGCTTGTCAAAGTCAATTGGATGTAAAGTTTTCAAGTCCTCCTCAGAACGAATGGGTGAATGTATAACAGGTCCCCTTATGTCTTCTATGTCAAAATCAACTCCAAATGCAGGAAGTGGTGTAAGGATGTCCGAGAAGATAATGACTCCATCAGGCCTGAAAGCTTTCCAAGGCTGCAAAGAAATTTCCACAATGAGGTCAGTTGTCTCTGACCTCTCTCTGAAGGATGGATATTTCTCAGCAAGCTTTCTGTAAACAGCCATGTACCTTCCTGCCTGTCGCATCATCCATGCTGGAGGACGACTAACAGGATCTCCCCTGGCAGCCTTAACCAGTAGTGGATCTAAATAAAATAGAAAAAAAAAATCATCCAAACCAATTTCTGCATGTTTGCAGGGACGTGTCTATCACAAGACACAAAAATCAAAGGCTGAAGAGAAGCTCATGACACTCTTCAACAGGATTATTTGAATGATAAAGTTCCTCCTCCCTTTTGAAGAATTTGCAAATTCGTGAAACTAAGTTACACCTTCAGACAAGGTTATTAAAAACAGTTTGCAAACTCAATTGTGGTTGCAATAGGTTTTTGGGGTATCTGCAGCAGCAATTGAAGCCACATCAGCTGCATTTATCCACAATTTTCTACAAAAATCAAGGATAGACAAAAAAAACCACTACCGGAACAGGCTAATATAATTTAAAAGCTTAGCCACATAAATGTATTCTTCAAAACAACATTCATTTTCTTTTCCTCTTTATTGCTCGAGTCAAATTCAACAATCCTACAAATAATTCATAGAAATACCTTTTCTAGCACCACACAATGAAAAGTGCTGGAATATCGCAGTGTATCACATATAGATAAAGCAACTACATTTCCCTTCAAAACAACCGCCCCAAAATCCCCAACTTAAATTGGGCACTGTTAACACAAAAAAGGTGATGAACCCAGTTCCTGATTTGAGTTGATTAGACAAAGGGAAGGAAGAAATGGAAGGTACCAGAGGAAGAGGAGGCGGCAGAGCAAGTGAGAGAAAACTTGGAGAGTGGGGGTTTTGGTTTGAAAGGAGGCGAAACCACGTTGAAGGCAATAGATTGTGAGAAAAAGGAGGAATATTTCCACCCAAGAACAGTGCTTCAAAAGAGAAATTCACATGTTAAATTGAATTTCATGAAGAGAAAAAACGCACGTGTGATAGATATGGAAAAAAAACCTGTTAATGGAAGTAGCCATTGGCAGAGAGGAAAGACGAGTCCTTTGTTAATTGTTTTGCTGAGTTTCGCTTCCTTATCTATCAGCTGCTCTTCTTCTTCTTCTCCGGTAGGGACACGCACCAGGGTGAGAGCCACGCGCCAACTCACAATTTTGTTCTTTATATCACGTATGCATTGTAAGGTACACGTTGAAATAAAAAAAAGTTATCTTTCATGAATAACAAATTGATTAGTATGACATGAAAAAAAATTACTCTATTTCGCCTAAATTAAAAATTGTGACTTTTCATAAGATGTAATTATAATGTTTGTTATTAAGAATTGTTAGTGCATAATTGTCTTTAGTTTTTTGGTGTAAAACTGTCCAGCTTCTTTATCGAATGTTAATATATAGGTCTTTAGCTGAAAATTATTAGGGTAGTCTCTGTTATAATATTTATATTAGCTGATAGTGGTGGCGTAGCACATAGTTTCTGAATTGTGGAAACGGTATATATATACTTGTAACATTCATTTCATTCATGGTTGAATAATTAATAAAATTTATCTAGAAACTTTTCTTTTACAATTCAGTTTCTTCAATACTCGGACATAAGTGTTGGTCGATAAATATATAAATATTTATGAATATTTATTGATAAAATAATTATAATTTAATCTTTAATTTATGAATTTAAATTTTTTATACATTTTTTTATTATAATATGAATTTAAATTTTTTATTATATGTTCAACTCGTCTATGTGAGCCTAATCATGCTCAGGTGATAAGTCACTTAGCTCAAGCCTAACTAGGTTATATGAGGCTTGTGCACAATCTTATTCATTCATTGGGAGAATAAAAGGTGATAGAAAATCCTAAAGGAGGCAGTCGTCAAGTAGAAACATCATGAATATTCTTTTCTTGTTTTCCATGCTTGTAGTGGCAAACATGAGTGGCTAATTCTACCCTTTGGGATTGAGAGTAATTTGTTCAAACTTTAATGTATTGAGGTGATATTTAAATATAATATTTTGTTCTTGATTGATGATTGATATTGTCATTTTATTAGTAAGCTTGTTTATCATGATTTTGATCCTTAGATTTGACTGAAAAAGTACTTCTAAGTTTATGACCTAAATGATAATGTTTAACATATTTGAATGCTAGGAATACATTTGAAATGTTAATTCCTATCAACATTTAATCGTAAGGATAAAGAGTTTTTACAAATATGCAAGGAATCGATATTTAGGAGACTCTCTTAACAATTTTATATGCGAGAAATTGATATAAATGAATTTTATATGGGCATCAATATCAATCAAAATAAAAAATATTATTATGCTTTTTAAAATACAAAAGAGTGAGAATGATGAACCCTAATCTCAATTTTCTCAATTGAATCAAAAACTTTTTACTTTGCTATTATTTAATTTTCATGTAAACTATTGTCAATATCAAGTCAAATCAAATTATTGTACATATTCTTATACTAACTGAATGTTACTATTAGGATTTAAAATAATTGTTCCTTGTGGATTCGATATTCATCCTTAGGGACAAATTATTACTTCTAACTCGGTACACTTGTCGTAAAAGAGTCATCATTCATTACGCTTTTTCTTCTTCTCGTGTTCTTCGTCTTCATGGTATTGTGATTGTCTTTGTTGTTGTTATTTGTTCTCCCTGTTCTGAATTTGTGTTTCTTTTGGCTTCATCAATTCAATGTGTAATTTGTGATCGAGAAACATTAATTGTGTTTCAGTTTGTGATGGTGTGACACTTTAAATTATATCTCTCGACAAGTGAATCGAGACAACTATAGTACAATTGATAAGGGGGTTGATGTATCCTCAAGGACTAGGTGTAAATTTAGTAGATGCACTTTCTATTATGAAATGAAACAAGCATAAGTCTTAGATAAATTGATAATAGATGCGAAAGGAGAAGGTTTTCAAATCTGAAAAAAAAAATGTTGGGATTGAATAGACTTTGTAATTGATCTGCACTCAATTATAAATGCAGTGTAATTCAGTTCCACGACTCTCAAGGACAAACCAAGTTAATCCCTTAATCATGGTTATCTAGAAAGAAAATTATCATAATCAATCTCTTGAGTTACAATAGCTTGATTTTGCATTATTGATTCAACTTCATCCCCAAATATTGAAATCTTTGGAAGATTTGATTTAGTTCAGAAAATGAAAGTATTTCTTAATATCATTCAAGTTCTAAAAGCAACAACAGTGATTCATCACTTGTCAAGCATTAAGCGAAAAAACAAATCAAATAGGAATGAAATATACATGCGCTTATAAACCAAAGTAATACATATATGTTACATTATCCTTCAATCCCATTAGAAGTAACTCGCTACTCATAATGGTGAATGAAATACACTAAGTTCCTAAGTAGATAACAGCTGAGAGCATAAAGGTATATGAATGTAAACTTCGATCTCTTTTTCTTATCCTCTCATCTCCTCTCTTTCTTGAGTTAGAAGGTCTTTTATTTATAGAGTTAACTCCTTGCTTGTATGTTATTAAAATCCATTCAGCACATTTCTTCATCTCAAAAAGATTCTACTCTCAACTCCTCTCTTATTAAGCTCAACTAATTAGCTTACTTCGCCTCAAGGTTTTCTCTATGCTCAGCGTTGCCTCGCTCAACAGATCATGATCTCTAATTATACTTCTCTCTGGAGTAGATCCGCTCAACGCTTCTTTAGATGCTCAACATTTATAGAAACTTTGTGTAGGCCTTTTCTGCCTTTAATCCGCTCAACACGTCATGCTAATGCTCAATGGATGCTCTATTTTTGCTTCACCTCTATTTAGTTGCTATTGTCCTTCTATTTTTTCAAGATAACTCAAAGTCCATATAATATCGTATAATTTACTCACATTATAATTCTAAGTGGGAAGATGATCATTTTAAGGATATTTTCACTTCAATTCACTCAAGTGCCTAAATCAATGTAATATCATGAGAATCTAGCATCTTTTAAACTCCCTTCAACTTAGCTCTTTGATTGCCCTCAAACAAAGAACACTTCAGAATTCTAGCATCAATTATAACACCATTTAGACATTGGCTGATTTAAGAATAAGTTTGGAATTGAGATTCATTTCACTTTTGTATATACGACTTTCCATGCTCAATAGTACCCTATGTATGAAAAGATTAGTACACATCTGCATTATTCACATTCTTTCAAATTTAAGCACATTCTGATATGAAATGTATTTGGACCCCCTGATAAGTGCTAAATTGTAGTTAAATTCATAGTTCAATAAGCATGTAATATGTGTAGAATATGTATAAAAACTAGTGAAAAGAGGAAAAGAAGGAATCTGCAAAAAAAAAAAATGTAGAAAAGTGCAGAAAAACAAGAATGGAGCAAAAGAGTCAATCTGCCCAGCGCATGAAGAATGACTAAGTGGATTGAGTCCAGAGAGCAAACTCCATACAAACACTCAAAAACACTAAGCGCATATGCATACGCTTAGCGGATTTAGGCTAGAAGTACCAAAGGAATCGAGATATTAGAAGGTTGAGCGAATTAGCATCCTTAATCATGAAGAAAGCCCAAATTCGCTTAGAAAGGGCTCAAGCCAATTTGCATCAAGTTTGGGAACAAAGGGATTTCTTTTGAAGCCTAAGCCAAGCAAATTTTTCTTCATGGTTAGGAAATGTCAATGTTGATCAAGATTTGGAGTGAATCTCTAGAAATCTCAAGAAGCACGAAGATTGCTTAAAGATGAAGAAAGCTAATCCATTGAGCGGATTAGCCTACACTGAGCGGATGTTGAATCCCCTTTACTTCCTTTTAGTCTCATTCAAAAAATTTATACATAGGGACCTTAGGGAAATGTTCAAATCATCGAGAGGTCTCAAGAAATCGAGAGACATTGAGAAACATAGATATTAAGGCAATCAAGTGAAATCCAAAAAGAGGTTCAGATATAGAGGTTTTGTTTGTTTAGGCTCAGAGAGTCTGAACTTCATAATCAATCAAGTTATAGGGCCAAACCTAAAAAAAGTGAAGACTAATCTTTGGAGGAGGAAATCTTGAAGCCTAAGTTGGTCGCAACACTCAAGGATCCATCTTTCTTGTACTTTAGCTTCTCATACTTGAACTCTCACTGTAAGTTCTTGTTATGAGTTGCTAAATCTATCTTATTGAGATTTAATAGAAATATGATATTGTTGGAGTTATTTTTGCTTATAGATGCATGTATCTGTTTGAAATTTAAATTCCTTGAATCTGGTAGCATGCTCAATGCTCAATGGTGAGGAATGACCGTTGATTTTCTATAGAGCATGAATGAGGTCGAAAGGCGATTTCATGTACCTGGACCTTATTAAGCCAGTCATAAGGTTCAATGGTTGTAGAACGTAAAGCTCAAACTATGATGAATTGTTTGATGTTAATGCAAAGATAAGCCATAACAATGATTTATTGCTCGAGGTAACCTTCCACGAGGAATCGACTTGGTTTGACCATAAGAAACATGGAGTTTGAATAAACATTGCATTTATAAATAACAATAACAAAAAAATTACAAAGTTATTTCAATCTCAACATTTGTGCTATATTGTTACACCCTTGCTTCAATTATTTGTCCTAACTTCACCTCTCAATCTAAATATTTAGTATTATTATTATTAGTTAGTTAATTATAAAACTTATATGCAAACCATCTCCAATCTTTGTTTCACTTCATCTTGAAAGATAATTTTATAGTGATAACATTAATTCCATGTGGATTTGACAACCCTCCATTGTACTTCAATTGACTCGGTCTGTTTGCGGAGTAAAAGAAGTGGGACTTAACTTAGTCCACCCCCAAGTTAAATCCCCTTAACTTAACTATTTGCTTGCCCTCAAGTAAAGCCCTTGGAGATACAAATCTTAAATCTAAAATGGTTAGCTGGGATTGTTAGAGTTAGATCATAATTGAAGATATGTCATTACTTTATGCTATTAGCATAAATGTTGCATACTTAAGTGTAGTACATATGCAATGTATATCATATAAGGCTCTAAGTCCTGTAAACTTTCTCAATTTAGTCACATTCCTAACCCAACTAGTTGTTTACACTCAAATGAATTTAAAATTCAAACAATTTTTGTATTTCATTTATAGCTCTTAAGATAGCACAACAAGCATGGATTAGTCAGTGTGGTGTTTCTGGATAAGGTAGGTGTATCAATTTTTTTCCACTCAGACCTTGATGGTCTATCTTTTTCTAATTTTCACAACACTTGATGTCCCTTCTTTTTCAGCCAATATTCTGCTCGTACTACTTTCTTTTCCATGATTATATTAAGTCTCATGTATGAATCAATTCACAAGATTTTTTTATTTTGGTTGTTATGGGCTTTTGGGTTTGAGAACATCTTAGGGCCAATTTGTATGATCCATGCTATGTGTTAGCTTTTGAATTAAAATTCAACACAAAACCAATTCAAGATTCTAAATCATTTACCTAATTGTAAACCCAAAAACCTTTGCTACAAAACAAGAATGCTCCTAGAAGCAAATTCAATCTCCAATAATTATTTTAAAACTTTCCGCTTTTCTCTCTTATAAATTTCGTTGTTTAAATGATCAGATTACATCCTTATATAAGGAAATAATGATTGTAAAAACAGTTTGATCATTTAATGAAAACAACTGTATCAATTAAAATCTGATTGGTTACTATAATAGAAATATGTTAACAACATTTAATTGATTTTTGAAATAATTGATTGTTTTCTTTAATAGAAGAAATCGCTAGATTTTAAACTAGTTTTTTTATCGAAATAATTGGCTAATTTCACTTAACAGAAAAGACAAAATAAATTATTTTTTAAATCCTTAAAAAATTTTAAGTGTTTTCAAACGATTGATAAGATAAATCAATATGTTAAAAATACTTATTATAGTCAATGAACTTGAATATAAGCAATTTCAATTAATTAATACATGAATAAACTTATTTAAAAATACAAAGATTTTGAAAACAAAACATTACAAGGAGATTACTTTTCAAGTAACTTGGATCATAATATAATGTAAAGTTATACAACAAAATCTACCTAACCAAACACACACATACACACCAACAAGACTTAAAGACAAATTGGATTCATCAAAGCTTCTTGGTCAACATGTTCTACTATTCTATTTATAACAGTAATTTAAACGTTAACAAATAAAAACACATTAAACCTAATAGAATTACTAAATCCTAAACAAACATTTAAAGTAAACAATCCACATGCAGAAAGTAAGATAATATTTCAATCCATGAACATAAACCTAGTTAGTTGTCTTCATTCCTAAAGTTATTGAATTTGAATTCAAGCATTTCCAAACAACAAAAAAGTCCTAGAACGCACAAAAAGAGCAAAAAAGTCTCACTCAACAATGGAGTTTCTCGCTCAAGCGAGCTCATTCTCACTTGAGCGAGAATGCTCTAGTGAAGTTTTCGAAAATCAACGCCTTTCTCGCTTGAGCGAGCTACATCTCGCTTGAGTGAGAATACGTCAAACAAATTGGTCCATTTTAAGTTTTTATCATTAAGCCCATCAACGCAATGCAGGAAGTCACCTAACCTTAGTAAATTAGGTTAAATAGGGAGCTAGAGGCTAAACCCTAGTGTGCCAGATTGAGAGGAAAACACCATTGAGTGACTTGTAACCAAATTGGGAGAAAAAAAGGTACTAGAAGATGCGTGGCTAATTCTACGCTTTGGGATTGGGAGTAGTCAGTTCGAACTCTTATGTATTGAGGTGATATTTAAATATTGTATAATATTTTGTTCTTGATTGATTTGGTATTGTTGTTTTGTTTCTAACACTTGATCTATAATCTTAAATATGATTGAAAAGTATGTTTAGGGTTCTGACCTAAACAACAATACTTAATATATTTGAGTGTTAGAAATAGACTTGAAATGTTAATTGCTATTAACATCTGAGCAGGACTCTAAGTTGTTTTTATAAGTATGCGAGAAATCAATATTTAGGAAACATTCTTAATAATTTTATATGTGAGATATTGATATAAATGAATTTTATAGGGGGCATCAATTTCAATCAAACGACTTAATGATAACATGCTAATCAAAATACATGAGAGTGAGAAGGATGAAACCTAATCCCTATTTTTCCAACTTGAAACAACCAATTCTTTGTCTGTTTTCTTATTAATCATAGCCAACACAACCATTGTCAACACACTGTTTATTGTTCTATTTTATATTTAGCGAGTATGGTACTTGATAATTCAATTGTTCCTTGTGGGATCGATATTCGTCCTTAGGGACAAATTATTACTTCTGACAATACGGTGCACTTGCCATAAAAAGTCATCAAGTTTTTTGCACCGTTGTCGGGGAACAATTTTGATTTGTTGAGTATAGTTTCCTAAATATTGTGAATATTTTAATTGTTTTGATTTGTTTTTATTGTGTTTTTTTTTTCAGATTGGTTATTTTTTTTATTGTTTTAATTCTTATTTTGAATTTATTTGCTTTTATTTGTTTCTATTTATTTTCTTATTTATTTTGATTTTTCTCTTATTTGTTTTATTTAATTAGAATTTAATTTTTTGTTATTTCTTTAAAAAAATTGTTGCTGCTTTTGAATCTTTATGCTAACTTTAAATTAGTTGTTTTTATATGATATATAGAGGTCGGATTCCAAAAAATCAATTAGTATTTGAAGCAGAAATTGAAAGGTTAGCTAGAAAAAATGGGAAATTAAAGGCAAAAGAGAAACTATAAGTGACTAGAGAGGACTCTTCAACAACTTCTTCTTTTTCCATTCATATTTTTCAAGAGGATAACAACATGGCGGAGGAAGAAGCACCACCTCCTAGGAGGACTCTTGGAGATTACGCCATGTACTAGGGGCTTAAACATTTTTGTAGCATTGCAATACCTGCTACTAACAGGGTCTAGGAGATGAAACCTACATTCCTCACTCTCATTAGTACCAATCAATGCACTTTTCTTAAAAAGTCATCAACCACTTCCTGTAGTAATTTGTTTTTTGTTGTAGATTTCTTCTTCAACAAACATTTGATCTTGTTGTTGTTTGACTATGTGATGGATCACCTTACTCATCAGTGTGTTCAGATTCCTAATTGAAGTTTTAGTGTTCTTTTGATTTGTCAAGGAACCATGCATGGATTTTTCCAGCATAATCTCTAACTTTGATGTTCTTTCATTGAATTAAGGATAACGTTGTTGTTATTGCTGGTAGGGTTGATTGTTGTTGTAGGAAACACTGTCTTGTTTCCATCCAAAGTTATGTGTTGTATTGCTCCTCCAACTTTGCCTTTCTTGATCGTTCCTGTATTGAACTTCTTCTATTGTTATGAAGTCATAGGAAGATTGACCAGGATAATGGGTTTCTCTACACACCTCATATGTCCTTGGTTGATTAGGAGATTGGATTGTGTAACCAATAGTGGTTGCAGTCCAAAGAATACTCACTATCTTAGCCTAGAATAGCTGCGTTCCAAACAATAATCTATTTTAGCTAGGAATGACTGGGTTTCAAACAATACTTAGTGGGTTAGTTACGAGTGGCTGAGGTCCAAACAATACTCAAGTTTTTAACTAAGAGTATTGTGTTTCAAATAACACTCGAGTTTTTAGTCAAGAGTGACGGTGTTCCAAACAATAGCCAAGTTTTTAATCAAGATTGATTGTGTGTTCAAATAATACTTGTATTGTTTTAGTCAATAAGCCCGAGATCAAAATAATACTCGTTTGTATCTTTTTAGCATCAGTTTACTTAGTGAAACTCAATTAGTTTATTGAAAATTAAATGTAGTGTATTTGTTTATAAATGAACGAATATAAAAATAACTTATTTATCTCTTTAGATTGTATGATATGAATCTTCATCTAAATTAAAAAGATAGATGTAAGAAAAACAAATCTTAATAGTATTTTTAATAATGTGTCTCTCAAAGTTAAAAGTGTATCTAATAATCTTTGTTAAATAATATCCTAAAAAAATACTTAACAGATTGTCTGTAAAAAATTTTAACGGTAAAGCATTTACTAGACGAAATTTTGTGAAAAGACTAAAAAAAAAATTAAAACACGTTAATGAGAAACCAATTTCTTCAAATCTTCAAGAACAATATCAATAATTATTTTTTCTTAGCTTGTCATTCTCTTAAATGTCATTTTTCTGACCAAATACATATTCAAAATCACCAACAAACTATAAAGACACAAAAAATTAAAAAATAATATGTTTTGAAATAAATATAACCTTCTCAAAAGTAAGTATTACTTTCATACTTTGAACTTGAAATCACTTAAGGATCCTTGAATTCACAAATTGTCCACATATTAATCACTTTGACCTTAATTTTCTAATGAACTATGACCTTAATTTTCTAATAAACTCTTCCATCTTTTCATTTCATTGAAGTAAAATTTCTCCATCATTTTCTTTTATATATATGTCGACATACACTCTATTTTAATTGTTCATTCAATTGATTAACTACTTTTTGTAGGAATTTGACGAGTACATGTAAAATAAATCAATAAAGTTGTAGAGTACATATATAAAACAAGTACGATTATCATTAATTATTAAAACATTTTAATCTAATTTTTTCCCTTTGACTTTTATATATTTTTCATATAATATATTTTGTATTGGTTTTTTATTTATATAATTAATTTTTATTATATAAAAATGTTTTTGAAGGAGTTTTTACAATAATGTTTAGTAGCATATTCTTATTATCATTAACCTTTTTAAATATTTAAAATAATTATGAATTAATTGAAAAAAAAATTCTTTATTCTTTTATTGGAAATGCATAGATATTTTTTATTTTAAAAAATGTTTCTAATTCTTAAAAATTGAAATTTAAGCCTAATTAAACCTTACAAAATTATTATTTTTTATTATTATTAAATTTATTAAAGTTAGTATATTATTGTTGTTATTATTATTACTATCCATCAAAGCTCATACAAATTTTAAATAATTTTTTAATTAGCCTAAAAAGTTGTATAGTATTTTTAATATGTGAAAATGAGACTAATTTATTATTATTATTGAATATGATGTAATATATGAATAAATAATATGTATAAAAATTTCTATATTAATGATAAATTTGATGTTATTAAAAGATTAATAGTCTTCTTATGCATTGCCATTAAATTATTATTTTAAATAGTTAACTCTCATTTATAATTTGAAATTGAAATCAGATTAGTCTCCTTTTCGACGGAAAAATCATATCCCAAAACTTATCTCCTACACACACACACAATATATATATATATATATATATATATATATATATATTTCATTGTAATTTTTATTTTTATTTTCATAGAAATTTGCAAGGGTTTTTATTATATAATTATAACATTAATAAAAAAAATTTTTGTAATGATTATTTTATATTTGTTTAATTTTTTATAACTTTAATGTAAATTTTATTAATATATTTTAATCAATTTTATATAATAATTAATTTTAATCATATTTTTTATTTTTATTATCAATTAAATTAGACACACATAAGCATATGGGCTTGCGTTTCTATTAATTTTAATTTAAAAATTAAAAATAATATGAAACTCACCTTTATTTATGCCACATTATCATGTTACATACACATCAAAACATATGCATTAACTATGTATAATCATCCAACAATATTAGTAAATTTCATTAAATTTTGAAGTTAAAATGAATATTGATAGTAAAAATCGCATAATCAAGAAAATCACTTAATCCAAACCTGTGCAGCTAAAGTCACCTAGCTACAGTACATATGAACTAAAAATACACTTAAATCAAAATGAAAATATAATTTTTTTTTTCAAGTAAATACATTATTTTTTTTTCATGTGAAACATTACATATCTCAAATATTAACAACTGCTTTATATTTTTGTAAATACTATAGCACTAATTTAATTATTTAATGAAACAAAATGTAAAAGAGAAGTGGGAACTTGGATGGGCCAAGTGGGCCTCCTTATAGTTAGAACAAGACCCAAGAAGGAGTGTATTTGTAAAAAAAGTTTGGGTAGAAGAAAGAGTGTATAGTATATACCATCACGTCGTTTCACTTTCACAGTCAATTTTCTTCTCTGTGGAGATGGAGCCAACTGACCCAGAGGTAAATAATGCTGTTTTAAAGTTTGATTGAAACATATTTGTTGCATGTTTTGTGATTGCATAAGTTGGCTTTGTGGGGTTTTAACTTTTAACCACAATGTTAATGTTACAAAAATTGTTTGTAAACTTGTACATCTTGATGATCATGGAAGAGGGTTTAAAAGGGTTTCATCAGAATCTTAGCTAGGTTAATTATTTTTATGAACTTCAGTATTTTTAAGGGAGGGAGAGAAAATGCAAGAAAGAAATTATGGGTAGATAGTGATGGAGAGATGTTGAAATGTTTTTGCATGGTTCTGGTTCTGATGCCAAAGGTGAGAATTCAGATGAAAAGGTCCCCAAACTGAGTTTAGGAAATGGGGGAGAAGTAGCTAAGGTGGGACAACTGTGGTTTCAAATTATGGTATTATTTAGAGAAAATTTGCGGCTGTAATGCTGTCAGCTAATTAATTATTTTAGTGATAAATTTTTGTTATATGATAATCTATGAAAAACCTAAGGTCTTTCTTCTCCTGGTTGAAATTGTAAAAGCATTATGGAAGATTTGCAGTTTTGGATTTGTGGCAAAGCGACAAGCAATGGAACTTGTATTTTCCTTCAAAACTTCATCATTCACTTCTATGAACATAGTGTGAAAATTTCCTGAACATGCTTGCTAGATCAAATATAAAGAGCTAGCTTTTAAAAGGTAGCTTTTTTAAATTTAAAACGATGAAGGTTATTCCTACCTCATGGCTACCATCGCTACCTGTGGTAGGCTGCACTTTCGTCAATTTTGTAAAAGTTGAAATAGCTATGGAATTTAATATTGGGTGTTGGCATATCCCAACTCCTGCATATATTTACATCTTGTTTTGTTGTTACTACTTACTAATTAAAATTAAATGTAGGCATCTCATAAATCTCTGGTTACTGATGCCGAATGGGTATGTAAAAGCCCCAAATCTGGAATCTCTGCTACGTCTTCAGGATGGCCTCGCTTTGATGACATCAAATCTTCTTCTCTTGCTTATTATCCATCGGCAGAAGAGCAAGCAGCTGTGGCAGTGCTGCAATTGCAGCACAAAGCATTAGAAGCTTGTCAGAAGTTCTTAGTTGGCAATGCTGCTTCTAATGGTGGTGAAGATGATAGTGATGATGAGGATGAAGACGAGTGGGTAGATAATTACGACCCTAAAGAATGTGAGGAGTATAGGTTCTTTGAAAGAGTGTTTGCTGAAGATGGTGACTTGAGGAGATACTATGAGAACAATCATAGGGAAGGAGATTTCTATTGTTTGGTTTGTGGAGGTATAGGCAAGAAAGTATGGAAGAGGTTTAAGGATTGCACTGCTCTAATCCATCACTCCACTGCCATACTAAGGACAACAAGGAAGCGAGCTCATAGGGCCTATGCACAGGTGATCAGCAAAGTTGTTGGTTGCAACATTGATCAATTGCCAGCTATTGTGTTGAAGGGTTTGGATTCCTCCTTGGAACGTTCAACGAAGCCGTTGGTGAGCAATCCTAATTAATATATCTGTATATTTTATTGAGTCTTTAAATACATTGTTAATGGTTACTTGGCTGATTTTATTTTTACAGGTTGAACCCAAAAATCTTGCATCTGCTTTTGAGTTTAAATAAAGTATATTTGTTGCATATTTTTGTGATTGCATGTTGCTTTTGCATGGTTTTTTAACTTTGAAATAGATCATGGATGGCATAAAAGAGGCCGAGGGAGCTTCTAAAATGTTTTTTTTAGAATGTTAGCAAGGTTAATTATCTTTATGTATCAATACTTCCTCTTTAAGGAAAATAAAAAAGCTTGAAATAAATTATGAGTACATAGTGATGTGAATAAGTAAAATTATTTTGGCATGGTTCTGATGGTTCTTTCTGTAGGGTTTTGAGAAGGAAGGTGATAATCTAGATGGAAAGGTCTCAGAACAAAGTTCAGAAAATGGAAGAGAAATAGTTAAGGTGAGACAACGGCAGTCTTTTTTATGAGTACATAGTGATGCGAATAGGTAAAATTATTTTGGCATGGTTCTGATGGTTCTTTCTGTAGGGTCTTGAGAAGGAAGGTGATAATCTAGATGGAAAGGTCTCAGAACAAAGTTCAGAAAATGGAAGAGAAATAGTTAAGGTGAGACAACGACAGTCTTTTTTATGAGTACATAGTGATGTGAATAGGTAAAATTATTTTGGCATGGTTCTGATGGTTCTTTCTGTAGGGTTTTGAGAAGGAAGGTGATAATCTAGATGGAAAGGTCTCAGGAGAAAGTTCAGAAAGTGGAAGAGAAATAGTTAAGGTGAGACAACGGCAGTCTTTTTTATGAGTACATAGTGATGCGAATAGGTAAAATTATTTTGGCATGGTTCTGATGGTTCTTTCTGTAGGGTTTTGAGAAGGAAGGTGATAATCTAGATGAAAAGGTCTCAGAACAAAGTTCAGGAAATGGAAGAGAAATAGTTAAGGTGAGACAACGGCAGTCTTTTTTAAAATTTGAATGCTAAATAGAAGCGTGCACCTTTACACTTTTTGTTTTTCTCCATTTTGAAATCCTTCTATGTGTATTTTTCTGGTTTTTATTCATGGTTATTATGTTATTTAGGGAAAAATTGCTGCTTGATAAGATAACCTATGTAAAACATAAGGTCTTTCTTCTTTAGGTTGAAACATTTATGTAATACTAGATAAATAGTTACGAAGATACACAGGAGGAGTGCATTGATCCCTGAGGCAAAGATTTAACTTAGTGCTCCTTCAAAGGTTGATGTTTATTTCACCATTCACTATTATAAACATAGTGTAAACTTTTCTTGACCTTGCACAACCTGTGTTAGGCTACACTTCAGTTTTCTGATAATCAGAAAAGCAAAGGAATACTAGTATTGGGTGCTAGCAAATCCCGACTCCCACATTGTTTACTTATTACTGGTTGTTACTAATGAAAATTGATTGTAGGAATCACATGAATCTCTGGTTGCTGGTGCTGGATGGGTATCTGAAAGGCCCAATTCTGGTTTATCTTCTACAGCTTCAGGATGGCCTTCCTTTAATGACCTCAAATCCTCTTCTCTCACTTATTCTCTATCAGCAGAAGAGCAAGCTGCTGTGGCAGTGCTGCAATTGCAGCACAAAGCATTAGCATCTTGCCGGAAGTTTTTAGTTGGTGATGCTGGTTATGACAGTGACGAAGATGGCAAAGATGATATTAATTCTGAGAGTGAAGATGAGGAGGAGGAAGATGAGTTGGTAGATAGTTATGATTCTAAAGAATGTAAGGAGTTCAAGTTCTTTGAAAAGGTGTTTGCAGAAGATGCTGACTTGAGGAAATACTATGAGAATAATCATAAGGATGGAGATTTTTATTGTTTGGTTTGTGGAGGTATACGGAAGAAGGTATGGAAGAGGTTTAAGGATAGCATTGCACTGATTCAGCACTCCACTTCCATACTTAGAACAAAAAGGAAGCGAGCTCACAGGGCCTATGCCCAGGTCATCTGCAAAGTTGTTGGTTGGGACATTGATCAACTGCCAGCTATTGTGTTAAAGGATTTGGATTCCTCCATGGCAGGTTCAAAGAAGCTTTTGGTGAGAAATCCTTACTTATATATATCTGTATTCTCTATTTTGAGTCTATAAATACACTGTCAATCTGACTAGACTGAGTTTATTTTTACAGGTTGAACCCACAAAACCTGCTATGGGTTGTATTGATGATTCAAATGTAAGTGTCATAAGTGAAGTTTTATCTGCCCTCTACTATATGGTTTGATATTATATTTTCTTTAAATGTACATACTGAATAGGTTAAGTTGTTTTCACAGGCTGAACCGGAAACCTGATAATTCCACTGATAATCGTATTCATGAGTAGGACTATGTGAATATGGTTTGTAGGGAGGCCTATGGAACTTCTTCGTGATGTGCCTTGTGACAAGTTTTTAACTTTTGTCTGGAATTTCCCCTGCTCTTACGGATACTTTTGTAAATCCTTCAACTGCAAAAAATCTCATTCAATACGATGGCTAACTCACAAGTAGTTAATTCACATTTGGCGTGTTCTTTTTTGAGTTTTATGTTTTTGTTTTGAATACAAGAGTCTCGCTGAATATGGATAATGGCAATGGATTATGGAAATTTTCTTGTGTCTAAACTATTTTGAGAATTATGAAAACCAATTACAAACTTTTGGCCTGTTTGTTTGAAGTCAGATACATTCTCAAACTTTTGGCCTATTTTGAGAATTATGAAAACCAATTACAAACTGTTTGTTTGTTTGAAGTCAGACACATTTTATTATTGGTTGAAATATATTGAAATTTTTTGACCGTGTTTAAGTTGATAAATAGACTCATTCATGATTTTTAATTTTCAATAAGTTTATCTAGCAATGCAGTGTGTTTGAGAAAGTTAGCTTCTACGTGTAAATTATGTTAGAATGTGTTTGACATGTAAAATAAATTAATTTTCTTGCTTATTTATTAGCTAGTAAGTTTGCTTTAATTTATGGTTGTTTCAACTCTTTTTCTATTTAAAAGGAAATGGGAAAGTTTTTTTTTTACTTTGTTTTAGGGTTTAGGGTTTCTTTACATTAGGCACCTATAAAAAATCTTCCGGCATCCCATCAATTTTTTTTAAAAGTTTGTTTTATCTTCGTTTTTTTTAATGGAATGTGTTTTATAGAATAGTTTTTTTCGAAGTGTGTTCTGGAAAAATTATTTCAGAATGAAGATAAATTAAATGAGACATTTGATTATTTTGCCATAATGGGGTGCAGGAAAAACTTTCATGGATAAAGGAATACACCCTTACATTAGCTCCAAACTTGTTACAAAAGCCTAGAAAAATATTAAATAGATTACTTCAAAGTGTTTCATTTAAGCTTTAACCCATATAAGGGCATCTCTGATGTTGTTTTCAATATTAAAAATGTAAAATGTGGGTTTTAACTTGATACCATCTTCAAATAACTATATTTAATTATATTCCAATAAAGGAAATTTTAAAGGACAAAATAGTAAATATCGACTTATTGTATAAATTTATTGAGGTTTCAAAATATTATTACTCTTTTTCTTAAACAAATTGCAATATCAACTCATATCTCTCCGATAATGAAAAGTTTCTCCAAACAAGTAATTACTTTATTTAAATATTTCACTTCAAATAAGTATTGTGGTTTATCCGTGTGAGTATGAGAGAGTTTATTGGTAGCGTATCTTCTTTCTTTGATATTTAGACTACTTTGGTTATTGAGTTTTATGGAGTTATACATGTCATTGAAGAAGCTAAAAAGATGGGTCTTACTAGTTTATGGCTTGAATGTGATTTTGTCTTAGTTTGTGCTGCATTTACTACTAAGACTAAAGTTCATTGGATTCTTCGTAATAGGTGGAACACTTGTCTTGATTATTGTGAAAAATCAGGTTTAGGATTTCTTGCATTTTTCGTGAAGGTATTGCATTTCCTGAATAACTTGTTAATTTAGGGTTTATTAATGGAGAACAATTTCATTAATATAATAGGTGTCCATCTAGTTTTTTCTTAGAATTATTATTAATAGGTATAAATTACCTAAGTATGACTTTTCTTAGGTTTTTTATATATGGGTCTTACTCTAATCCCTCCATATTTGTTTGTATTTCCTTTCTTAATTTTTTTAATAATACTTTTTTCATGCGGTGATAGATGATTGTTGATACTTAAGAGTGCCAGCCTGATTGAAATATCCAGTTTCATAGTGATGCTTAACATGAGAGTTTTTATAAAAAAATACCTAAAATAAGTATCTTATATTCTTCTTTCAAGATGCTCTTCTTTCAAGATGATATAGTGGCCTTTGCTCTCATTCCTAATGAACACATGGAATTAAAACATTACTAATATCTCAACAATAAATAAAGAAATTGACATTAATTTTTAAAAATGTTAAATGAAACTGATTTTTATAATCAACTTAAAAAAAGAATTGTTTATTATTAATTTAATATCACAACAAAGATTATAGCAAGTAACTATGTGTCTTGAAAAACTCACAAAATAATTTTCAAAGAGCCAATGTTCTTTTATGTTCCTTTTACTTTGGAACTACTTTTGTGAGACTGTTGCCCCATGCCTATGATCTTTACACGACTCATTCTGATGCTCCCCTAGATAATGGTCCATACTACTATGCAAATCCAAGTGAAGACTTTTACTCAATCGCTTAGGATATTGTCATTCCATCGAGAGGTATCCTTTTTGCCATTATTCACCAACATTGATAGGAACACCGGAGACGAAAGAGACACAAACACTTCGATATGTGTAATCTTTAAACGGTAGAACATGGAATATAAATCTATATATTATATAATTATGACTTATATAATTTGACAATCAAAATTTATATGAATAAGTATTTCTGAGTTTTTTTTTTGCTAGAAAGATGTTTCCCATGGTTGGTTTGTTCCTTATTTTTATAATCATAATAAAAATTATACAATAAGTTTTAGTTTTTTAAAAATTAATATATTTTTCTTTTTTAAAATTGTGTTGGAATTGTGCTAGAATTGTTAAAGACAAAAAAATATTTTTTGAATTGGACACTTCACTGATACGTGTCATACGAGTGTTGTACGCCTGTCATTGTCCGATACACGTGTTCGACATGAACACACCATTTAAGGGACGTTTCCAAACTTCATATTGCAACAATGTTTTGCTGCTCATTATATTTTGCTTCAGAGATTCAAAGTGTCTAAGGTATATGAAAAGGTGTCTGTTATTACTGATTCATAAGTAGAGACTATTGGGAAAAACAGGTCATTTTCCCACTAAAACAGAACACTAACAGAGCTACCTGACAAATAATATTGAATACTATAACAAAAGAGAAATCAACATAATACTAATAAATAGAGCGGAATAATAAAAGAGATAAAGAGGAAAAAACACACCCGAAACTTGTTAACGGAGTTCAGCCAATTTAGCCTAATCTCCGAACACAGCTCAAACAACCCGCTTTTACTAATGTGGGAGAAGATATTACAAATTTGGGATATTAACAATGAAGGAGGAAAGGTTAATTTATAACCTTCAAACTCCCTCCTCAAATAATTCTCACCGATGTGGGACTTGGGATTAAGCCAAAATCAACAAATCTCCACCTTGGTTTAATCTCAAGTCCCACCTAATACAAATCTTCTCAAAACATAACAAAAAACAAACTTTGTGGTGCTTCAAATTTGCGCCTCCGAGCGCCAACTTCAAATGTGCAAGATATTAACCAAGTCTAAACAGTGTTCAAACTTGACCCTTGTAACCACCTTGGTGAGCATATCTGCAGGATTCTTCGTAGTGTGAATCTTCTGGAGAATAATCTCCTCTTCTTCGAGAATCTCATGCACAAAGTGATAGCGAACATCAATGTGCTTCGTCCGTGCATGAAATACTTGATTCTTTGCTAAATGAATAACACTCTGACTGTTAGAATATAACTCAAGTTGTTTCTGACCAACTCCCAAGTCTTTAAGCAACCCATGAAGCCAAATTGCTTCCTTCACAGCCTCTGTA
>Ga0123342_1003356_pt1 | contig 25727 bp, 12 predicted proteins | sample Turbeawhitnodule_FD_89960 | JGI IMG/M metagenome (GOLD analysis project Ga0123342, IMG submission 89960) | Root nodule microbial communities of legume samples collected from Mexico - Turtle bean Mexico white nodule | ecosystem: Host-associated > Plants > Roots > Nodule | place: Mexico: Nepantla...
GCAAAAAAAAACATAACATAAAAAAAAAAAAAAAAAAAAAAAAAACTCCCCAAAAAAAAAAAAAAAAAAAAAAAAATACTAAAAAAAAAAAAAAAAAAAAAAAAAAAATAAAAAATTTATTTAAAAACAAAAAAAAAAAAAAAAAAAAAAAAAATCTCACCTATTCAATATATAAACAGTTAAATGTGTCTCAACAATAACTAGGCAATGACTGAACATCTAAATCAGCTTATTAAAAGTCACATATTCCGTTTATAAACTGTCAAATGTGCCTCAACAAATGACTAGGCAATGAACACCTAAATCAACTTATATTAAAAGCCACCTAATGGTGTTGCATTGGTGTCCCACAAAATCAAGTATACACGATGATCTATGAAATTATTTTTCGCAAGGAACCATTTAGTCTTTGATAATCTATATGATTCCATAGATTTTCTTTGTTGGAATCTAATCAATTATTCCACTAGAACTTAAGACTTGATGCAACACATGAGCAAAAGTGAATATTTTGGTGAAAATGACTCAAACTGTGGTAGATATGGTAAATTATTGTTATCAATCAATTATAGCGGTCATGATCATTGAACAAGTGCCTCAAAATAAAAGTAATAATTAAGTTTCGTATACTTTGTCTTAAGATATGCACACTCATGTAATAGTGAAAAAATGGAGGAAGGGAGTTGTTTTCAATTTATATATATAATTCATTTAATTTTTCAAGCGATAAAAGAAGTAAAATTTAATAGAATTTTTTTATTTAGGCTAATAATATTATAATTTTAATTTTAACATATTAAAATTCTTACAAAATGATTAAAACCACTTCTATTAAGCACGTTTCGTCAATACAATTATTTTTTAAAATTATATTAAATAAATTTGATTTTTTTATAATGAAAACATTCTCATTCCTTACCTTTAATATATTTAAGTAATCGAGTCATTAGTATCTTTATATTTGAAATTTGTTTCTTACTTAAGATGCTTTGTATGATTAAAATAATTTCCAATTTTTTTTCTTCAAGTAAAGGGTTAAAAAATAGATGTAGAAATGGATAAATATGTTTAAACTTTAAAAAACAAGTAAATAATTAAAATAATTAAAGATAAACAATTAAGTAAATCAGTTTGAAAAGAAAAAGTAAAGAAGAAAACGAGTAAAATAATAAGTAATTGTAAATGTAAAGTAAATCAGAAAAGCTAATGACGAGGCAAGTAAATGAAAAGAAAGAATAAACAACAAAAAAATACCAAAAGAAAAAGAAAAGATGGTAAAGGAAATCATAAATTTTGATGATCAAGAGTATCATTTTAGGCTTTACAATAAAGAAAATATACTTAAAAGGATTGTTTATAGTTACAATTTTACTTATATGAATCTATACTACACGCGACTGCAAACTCACTTGTCATTATCTCTGGAGTGTGACACATTTAAATTTAATTTGTAACTTATTTCTTTCATTTATTTATTTTTATTAATTTTTTATTATTAATAAAAAATTATAAATTAGTTTCTAAATTAGTATTTAATTAACTAAATTCTTGATAGTGAATTAAATATTAATTTAAAAATTAATTTAATTTTTTTATTAATAATAAAAACTACTTTAAAAAATCTATAAAATAAGATTTAATTTAATTAATATAATAATTAATTATTTTTATTTTTAAAATTAATTTTTATTTAATGATTTTTTAGTGTACGGAAGACTTGTTAGAAATATTTAAATTTATTTATATAATAGTGGAGGAAGTTTTGTCATGAATTGAAGTTGATACACTTCCTTTTGAGAGCTTATTTGTGTGGATAGATTGGTGACTCTCTTAGGCTTTGTTTCAATTCTTAGGCTTTGTTTCAATTAGAGAGTCTTGGGAAGTGAAAAGTTGAGGGTGTGAAAGAGTGAAAGTGTAAAAATTTATGAAGAAAGTGTAAAGAAAGTTGAGGGTGTTTTGATTGAGGTATGTTATAATGGATGTGTTAGGAAAATTTATTGAAATATGTGAGTGATGTGATGGTTGTAAGGATATTTTGAATTATTTTTAATAGTGTAAATTGTAAGATTACAAATTTAACCTTGTATATAAAAAAATAATAAATAAATGATAATTAATTTTTTGGACATTATATTTAATTAAAAGAAATTAAAGTTTTAACTATAAATAAAATAAAAAATAATTTAAAATTCAAATAAATAAATAAATAATTTTTCATATTTTAAAATAATTTTATTATTTTCCATTTTATTAATTTAAATTAATTTTTTTAATTAAGTTAATTTATTTAAGATAATTTTAATATTATTTATGTTTCTTAAAATTATGTTATATATATAATTATTATTAATAAGGATTTCCATTATTATCACTAGCAGGCACATAGACGTTCGCGCATGTGTATCCACATTTTTTATTTTTATCATTTATATATATATATATATATATGTTTAATATTAAAATTCGAATAAATAATGTTATTATTCACACACTTATTAATAAATTTATAGTACATTATAAATAAAAAAATATCATTATCATCATCATTATGTAAAATCATTACAGGTGGAAAGTAGGTACGTGGAAGGAAAGAGAGAGAAAATAGAAAGGTAGGGTAAGTGGTTTATGTTGTGTAGTTGAGAATCATAAAAACTGTTTTTTAAATAAATTTTAAAACTAGTATAATAGTGGAGAGTAATTAGGAATAATAAATGTAATGCACCTCTCAAACAGTTCTTTTAAATTTAATATTAAATATTTTTTTTAGTTTTAAATTTAAGTAATTATAAAATGACTAAATAACCAAAATAAAATATTAATATAAAGATAAAATAGAAAAATAAATTTATAAAAAAAACAGTTATAATGTAAAATTTTCTCTATATGTATAGAGTATAGATAACTAAAATAAATTAATAAAATAAAATATTTGTTAAATTTATTGCTAGATAACTAAATAATTTATTTTGTAAATAAGGTTATATAATATTTTAATACAATTTTTTTAATAAAATTACAGTAAAAGAAATTAAGTTAATTAATAATAAAATAAATGATATTTATATATTAATTTCAAGTAGGAAACATAAGATGTTAAAATATAAATAACACATACTGAGACTGAATAATAAATTGTTACAAATTAAGAGTGTTTAATTTTATAATAATTGCTTTAAAAAATATATTAAAATTGTAAAATTATTAACTAATTTTAGGATTTTTTTTTCTTTTCTTATATATTTTCCATCTTTCATTGTTAAGATTTTGAATGTTTATACCACATTAATATTTTAAAAATTAAAAAAAATAATGTAAAATAAATTAATTAGGATGAGTTATATAATTTTTTTTAAAATTATTATATATGTCACAATTGTTATCCTTCAAAAAAATTTCACATTTTACAATCATAAATACAATTTTAAAAAAATAAATGGTTATTTAGAACATAATATGAATATTAAGTAGTTCTCAAAATATATAATATAAAGTCATTATATATTTGATCCGGAAAGAGATAAAAACATGTTCATTTGTTACTAATTTAGAAATTAAGATAAAATGAAATAACATAATAATGTTAATTAGATAAAGAAAACACATCCCCAGTAATAACATTTTAATCTTTTTTGTGGAGACTTTCAAACGATTTTTCAGAAGACATATCTTATTTTGTTGTAGGATAATAATTACATCTTTTTCATCAGCAACGTCTTCAATGCACCATTTGAAAAAATTATAACCTAAAATCATGTCACTTCTAATCTGTTTTCAAGAAAATAATAATATTCTGTAAATTTCTTAATTTTAAATCAAAAATTTATTTATTAACAGCTTCAAAGTTAAAAAATAATTACTATGTACACATTCATAAATTTTTTTATTAACATTGTTAAATGTTAAAAAAATCTTTTGTATATTTGGTTTTTCTGCTGCAACAATTTTTATAATATTTTTAATAACAATATTTTAAAAAAACATATTCAAATCTATAATTTCTATCTATAATTTCAATTCATGTCACAATAAAAATATAACAATATTTTAAAAAAACATATTCAAATCTATAAATATTCAAATTTCATGAAATTTTTTCAATAACAATATACAATTTTTATAATCAACTTAACACAATATTTAATTTACTAATATAACTATTTTATTTTTCCTAAACATTCACGTCTAAAATTACAAACTAATTAACATCAATAAGTATTTTAAAATAATTTAATCAAATTAAATTCCAAACACAATTTAAAAAAAAAACATCTCAAGAGGGCAGAACAAAACCACAACACAATGCAAGTTTAAGAAGATGAAATTGTGCCTGAAAAAAAAAATAATTCAAAAATTAAATAAAAAAACACAAAATCAAAAATCTGGAAAAATAATAAACATAATTTATTATCACTTCCATTAAAAACAACACATAATCGATTATCCCAAAATTTATGGCACATAATCAATTATTCATGCAGTTAAAACACCAACACACGAAAATGTTTACAAATAATTGATTATGTCATGAACATAATCAATTATCAACTGTGTTTTACTAGATAATCGATTATGGGATACGTTGTTTTTCAGTGTTAATCGGTTATGCATGAAACAAAATTGACAGAAAGCTCACCTGAGGTCAGAGAGGAAGAACCAAGCGCACTCTCCTACCACTATGCTTACTCACGACCCTCTCCAAGCTCTCTATAAACCCTAAACGAATGAAGAACTGTTTGTGCTTTGTGAGGTTCGTAACCACCTACATAATGGTGCATCACCCTCTTTATTACGGTCCATCCACTCTCTCACCAACTTAACTATGCATTCATTTCGCATTGAAGTTGGTCAAAGAGATTCTTGAACCATGGTGAGGAATCTCATGCACTTGCTGAAAAGCTTGCGTACATGCATGCTTCCACGTTGCTAAAAGGCCAGGCCATATACGTCCAAAATAAAGCACAAAACTAAGAGCAGAAATGACTTTCCACTCATCCTAAGTGGCTTTCACTCCCACACACTCTCCTTTCTCTTCACTTCTCAAAGGTCCCTCATTTTGGCCAACTTTCCACTCACCCTCACCCTTCACCATCAGTGTCACACCCCCCTTCCCCCATTCAAACAGTATTAGTCTTTTGAGGAGATGAAAGTGATATAGCTTTCTCAAGTAACGGGTGTGAGAAAAAGGTTATTAAAAAACAAAAATGCATAAAAACGTTGTATGTTTGTAAAATAGTATAATGATCTTTCATCTAAAAAAATTAATTAAATAAAAAACCAAAAACCTACTTCATATTATGATTTTACAAAAAACTTCAAAAGAAAATTAAAAGAAAATATACAACTCATGTCTAAGAAAAAAAATTGAAATCATATTTTTATACACGACTTCTTTAAAATTAAATAATTTTAAAAAAATAGTACTTGAAACACGATTCAAAGCATAAAATCTTATTAACACCAAAATTATATTTGAAAACATTATTTCTTCATTTTAAAAATTATGTTTGAGAACAGTATTTCTTTATTTTAAAATCATGCTTCTAACTACAATTTACCAATTCTCATAAAATTTTAAAATTTATTATTCCAATAAATTTAATCACAAATTACACCCTTTTAGAATATTTACCTATTAGATGCCTCAAGCTTCCTACAATATTTTAAAGTGTCTAAGATCTTCCTTCTCTCCAACGCCAAGCTTTGATTATTTCAAGTTACCCTCCATGTGAATGAGTTGATCCATTACATTAAAGCATTTTTTATTTCTCCATCACCTTCTTCACTTTGCTCTTTTGAGAAATAAAAATATCATTTTCCTATTGCTTCACTTCTAACCCTATGTAGTAGGCATAAGCTATACTCATCTATGATCTAAAATTCACAAGACATGACTTTCTGGATTCCTTCAAAAAAAAATTGGATTATATTGCTTATTATTGAAGTAAGATCATTCACGGAACATAACCAGGAGACTATCTCACATTATGATTCATTTTATCAAACCAACTCAATGCTGAAAATAATGTTCATATATTTACAATCTTACCCTAGATTACACGTTCAGAATCTTACACCAAATTAAAAAAAAAACAAAAAAAAAAACTATCTTTAGCAATGTAGCGTTAATATTTTTCTTGGAAAAAAACCATATGTTCCTGGTTCATGTTTCAGGTTATACAACACCTTATATTTAAACAAAAAATAATTTAATTATAAATTATAATAGTAATAAGGATAAATTCCCTATCTAGCATCATTTACACTTTTATTTCTTCATCTAACACTCTTTTGTTTTTATTTTCCTATCTAGCACCTTTTTGTTTTTATTTTCCTATCTAGTACCCTTTTATTTTTTATTTCCCTATCTAGCACCCTTTTATTTTTTATTTCCCTATCTAACAAACTAAATGCTTTTTGAATACAACATTCTTGCGGAGATGAGAAAATGAATTAAAAAATAAATATTTTCTTAAGGTTTGTTAATGAGTTTCTCATCTTATTCTTCTTCTTTATTCTTTTCATTATTATATTTTTCTTTTTTAGTTTTATGTTAGTAACAATAAATCAAAGTTGGTTATGTTTATTGTGTTATAAATTTAAATTTGTTTAATATATTTTTTACTGTAACTTAATATTAAAATAGTAAGTTGAACTCATAAATGATGAGAGAAAATGTTTATATCTTATTTTTACCTAGTGATATTTAACATTTAAAAGATATGGACATAAGAGAACAACATGATCGAACCAAAAAAATGTTCATATTGTCAAACACCAGGACACACATAAAGAATGTCCCAACATTACTGGATTGTGCACTTCTCGTCATCAATTATGTTTCATTTCGCACAAACTATTTAATGTACCATTGAAGAAAATATTAAATGAACGATCATCTTTCATTTATTTTCTTTTTTATGATCAACATATACTTATTTAGTATAGTCTTATATTTATCTTATTTGGATTTTTTTTATATCTTTTATCTTTATTTTATTTTATTTTACCTTTATTTTATATTTTTTTTATGTTTTTAGTTATTATTTTTTTTCTGTCATTCTTTATTTATTTATGTTTTTGTTTTTATTTTATTGTTGCTGTTTTTATTTTCTAGACTTATTTATTTTTGCATTTTTTTCTTCTCATTTGTAAGCATTAAGTGTAACATTTGCATTAGTTTTTTTTTTTTAAGATTTTGCATTTAAGGTAGACACTTCAATATTATCTGTGTGTCCACTATTAATTAATACTAATTGACTTTGGTTATTTTATAATTATGTCCCGTATTTTTTACTTGAAATTAACATAATTACATCATCAATAATAATAAAATTAAATATTAATTTATGTTTATAGGGTTTAATTTTTTATTTTCTTCATTCTTAAAAAAATAATTTTAAACTAAACATTTTAAATTTATTACTTTTTATTTTTATTTTGTAAAAATTCATTTCTTTATTCATTAATTACATTTCTAACTATTTTAAACATTAAAAATATTTATTTTTTAATGTATTCAAAATTATAATTATCAATTTTTTTAATTTATTATTTATTTATTTATTTTTAAAATGGTGTTAGATAGGAAAATAAAAAATAAAATAGTGCTAGATAGGAAAAAAAATAAACAAAAGAGTGTTAAATAGAAAAATAAATAAAAAAATACTAAAAAATTAAAAATAGATAGGGAATTTACGAATAATAGTAAATTATTAAAGTAATTTAAGTTTCTTGCCGCACTCAACAGATAGATAACACGCTTCTTCGGTGGCGGAACGGAAAAGGGAAGCGATGATGAAGGAGTTGGGAAAGTGTCTAGAAGGAAAAATTGGAAAAGGTAATTAATAAAAGGAGCAAAAAGTTTTGACTCTGACGGATGCATAACACTCGAAGCGAAGAAAAACAGTTTTCAAAGGGTGCACGCATAAGAAACACGCCACCAATTCTGTCCAAGTCTAACTAAATTAAATTACTAATATAGTAATCTAACAGAACGAAATGGCCATCACCACATTTCTCTTCTCTCAATCTCAAACACCTAATCGCCACACCCAAACTCTGCATCAAAGCTTTCGCCTCCACGCACAGCAACTCTACAAGGTGAACTTCGAACACCGATTCTCACTTCTCTCTTTTCTTCTTTTAGTGTCGTTTTTAGTTAGCGATTCACGGTGCTGTGATTTGGATGCAATTGTGGTTGTATAACTCTCGATCCTAGCAGTTTTTCCTTTTTCTTCTCTTTATTGAAATCGTCGTGATTTTAGCTTCGATCTTAGGTTATAGTTATTGCAGTCATTGTTATGTATGCTTGCTTGAAGAGAAGATGTGTGTTACTTGCGTTTCGATTTAATTCGACTAATTGTTTGGTGTTACCATGGATGCACTGAAGTTTTATAGTGCTGTTGGTCTCGTTACTTTACTGATGATTTTTCTGGTAATTAGTGATGTACGTGACTGCTGTTGTGTCTGCTCGAATATTTTGTTATTTGACCAGAATTTAACTATGATTTGGGAATCAGTGGAAGGAAATTGAGATAAGTTTGATCTTGAGAAAACAACATATTCAATTAATAGTTACTGGAAATGACACCAGAGTAAATCCAAATGATATTTTTTGTCTTGTGATATTTTACTAGTGATCATGAACTGTTATTGTTTCTGGTGATGTGGCTTTTGCTTTAATTCACTTTAGTCCCGTCTTTTTACCTCTATTGTCAATTATTATTTACTTATCTGGATATTTCTGGAAGTAGGTCTGTAATTATGGGAAATTCAGAGTCAATGTATGAATCTGAGGATAATTTTTATCAACATCCCCCTTATTATGCTGGGAGTTCAGTGAATGATAGCTATCATCAGCCGTCCTCTTACACTGGGAATTTGGAGAATACTACCTATGAGGAATCATATTATGCTGGGGATTATTCGAATACTACCTATAATCAACCCTCTACGTATACTGGGAGCTCAGCAAACACTCGGAGTCAGAAAAAGCAGCAACCCACATATATAGCTGATAATTTCAGCTCATTGGATCAGGTTAGCACTGCTACTTTTGCATGGTGAATTTAGAGTGGATATGCAATATTAATCTAAGCGATATAAGGGTAATCACTATTGATGAATTGGTTTGATTGTATCTGCCTCGTGTTCCGTCTGACGTAACTATATGTAGAAGCATCGTGCTTATATAAGATATCTTTCAGGTTGTTTCTGCTCTTAGAGAAGCTGGTCTAGAATCTTCAAATTTAATAGTTGCTATTGACTTCACCAAAAGCAATGAATGGACAGGTTATTCCTTTGGAATCTGAAATCATTATTATAGATGTATATATGTAGGCGAATATAGAAAGTCTCACCTTGGTAATTGTAGGCAAGCACTCGTTCCATCGAAAAAGCCTTCATCAAATCGGAAACAGTCCTAATCCATATGAGCAAGCTATCTCCATCATTGGTCATACTTTGTCTTCCTTTGATGAAGACAATCTGATACCCTGTTTTGGATTTGGTGATGGTGAGTGTCCCTTTCTCACTTTCGACGAATGTTCTGTATTTTCTCTTCTATTGATTCCGGAGAATTTACTGTTGTAGCTTCTACACATGATCAGAATGTGTTCAGTTTTTATCAAGATAATAGATTTTGTCATGGTTTTGAGGAAGTACTTGAACGCTACAGAGAGATTGTTCCATGCTTAAAGCTATCAGGTTTGTTTACAGCATCCTATTCCCTGTTGACTAGATTTTACAATTTTATTACAAGTATCTGTTGCAAATATTTGACTTTAAGAGAGAGAGAGAAAGAGAAGGGAGGAAAATGCGTTATGATTTATTGTATATGACTAAACATATCGTAAGTTAAAAATTTTACTTGCCTCTTGTTTGTTTCAACCTTAGAGTTCATTTGCGTAGTTAGGGTAGTCATATTTAAGGTATTATCCACTTCAACATTTGGTAAGTCATTGCAATTTTGTTTTCTAAAGGTGCTTCATTGGATTAAGAGGGAAAGCTTTTTTAAAAATATATATGATCTTAATTTTTAAGCAAACTGGATTTTTTTTTTTACATAGGGGAGGGAGAAGAGAAATGACGTGTGATTTTTTTTATATTTTTTAATCATAGTGGCGGTTGTATATTAACAGACTTAATTTTAAACTGATGGAAGGACCATTTTGAATCATTTTGAAAACATAAAGAATTAAATTGAACTTTTTGAAAGATAAGGGACCAAATTGAATAAAACATACAAGATAAATAGCCATCTGCATAATATAGGAAACATTCTCTTGGAGGGAGGACTTATGTATACGTGGGATTTAATTATTACATTTCCCTAATTTATAGGTCCAACATCATTTGCCCCTGTAATCGATGCAGCAATTGACATCGTAGAGAGGAACAACGGTCAATATCATGTTCTTGTCATTATTGCTGATGGACAGGTTTTATCTATTTATCTTTTTCCAATTATTTTCTTTTCATGGAATGATTGAATTGTTTTCCCTACTTCTCTATGTTTTTCTAAAACATCTATTTTGTTTTTTAAGGTTACCAGAAATCCAGATACACCACAAGGAAGGCTTAGTCCACAAGAACAAGCAACCATTAATTCCATCGTTGGTGCAAGGTAGAGCAATTTCTTTTGTAACCTTCTGTTGTTTGTGTATCTGTCCTAAATGTGGGATATTCTGATTATCAGTCACTATCCTCTCTCGATTATTTTGGTTGGCGTTGGAGATGGACCATGGGATGAGATGAAGCACTTTGATGATAACATTACTGAGCGAGTATTTGACAACTTTCAGGTAGATGATAGCACCTGAAAATTCAATATTGTCTGCTTTTATGGTAACATACCTTTGATAGTTGGAGTTTGGCATGATATTGACAAAGTGGATAGTACTTCAACTAATTCTGAAACAAATATCAGAGATCTGTAATAAATTGAAAGAAATGTTTTATGAAGCTGACATATTGGTCGAGACAGACAATTTGGAGATCTATTGCCATTAAATTAGTAAATCACAAACTTCAAAATGACTACCAACAAGGTTTAACCAATGTGTGACATGGAGGGAGAAGTACATTGGATTATGATTGAGATAACCATGTTTCATTTTCAATTATTTGACATTTTAAAATTTCTATCCGAACATTCTCTAAAATTCTGTCCAGGTTTGAATCAATAGTTTATTTAGGGGGAGGGTAATGTTTCAAGTAGGAGACACATCTTCTATATTTTAGGTTTAGCATATTTTAATTCTTAGATGTGGATAGCAACAGACAAACCTTTTCCCACTGGGAGGAATTGGTTATATAGATAAATCATTAACCTTTTTAAATCTGGTTTAATGGTTTAGTTTATAGTTTTTTTAGATGTCCCACTACATCTAGCAATTTTGGTACCTTCCATCTAATTTACTCTCCTGGTTGGAATTTCTACACGTCGTCTCTTAACATATCCAAACCAGCCAAGGCAATATTTTACCATTTTTTCCTGTGAACAGAAAATATTTGAGCTAAGTATTTTGTAACTCTGAAATTGTTGTATAAACTATTATCTTATTATTCTATAAAGGCTTCCTGACATAAATTAAAATTAATAGACTCAATTACAGTTCCAATACAAGCTTTTAATTTGTTGCTGTTTAAATTGTTCAGTGAAAATAATTGGTATGTGAACTGGTGGTGATCTGTTTGGAAATAAGTAAAATGACTGATTGATCTCAACAAGAGCTGGAAATTTTTCATGCTCCACATTTTGAAAAACCTTTCTAAATTCCAGTGTCATGAATTTTTCCCTTGTTTTATTGATGAAATTGATTGTCTAATTTGTTTGCCTTTTTTATTCCTTCAGTTTGTGAACTTCACAAAAATCATGTCCGAGAACACAGAAGCATCAAAGAAGGAAGCAGCATTTGCACTTGCTGCCCTTATGGAAATTCCATTTCAGTACCGGGCAGCTCAAAATATACAACTTGCTGAGTAAGCCATGAACACAAGCTATGATAATTCTATATTATATTCTAGGATCTCTGACTTTTAATTTCATCTATCCAGTAGAGAATCAGTTCTTCATCAATGGAGAAGGCCTCTCCCTCCGCCTAATGAAGTAATAGATAATGATAATGCACGCATGACTATTCCGCACATGGCAAATTTGGAATCAGTTGAACCATCGGCTCCAGCTGGTATTGAACCAGTATGTTCCTTGCTCCTCCCTCGTTAACTTTGTATTGCGATAGATTGATGTTGAGATTACTAAGCTTACGAGATTAATGTCTTTTCCTTTGTTCAAGGTATGCCCCATTTGTCTTACCAACCCTAAGGACATGGCTTTTGGATGTGGTCACACAGTAAGTCTGTTTAATAAACTTATATTGTTTAATGCCAATTTCAACGTGCCCTAGAGTTTGTAAGCCCTTTTTGTGTGCATAGTAGACATTGAAGGGAATTTAGGCTACATTTTTCACATCCCAGTTTCTTGTACTCAAGAACAAAAATAAGAAAAGCTATTTTTCAACACCTTTCATGAAAATCAAAGGAAAAATGAAAAGGATGGTCTTCGACGCTGTCATATCCAGTGCTAGATTAACAAAACATTAGGGTAGGGTGGGAAAAATCAATTTTAACTGCATCATCTACTATTACATGATTTGCCACATCAGTTCAAAATTTATTGTCACAATATTAGTCCCTCAAACTTAAATTGTCACATGTCAGTCTTTTAGTTGTTAATCAGTTTCTTAAGAAATTTAATCCATCCATCACCTTGGTGTTACCGTAAAAAAATGTATATTGGTTAGAATTGGATTCATGATCTTGTAAAAAACTAATAAAAAGTAAAACCCGCTTTAGTTAGTTGTGTCTTGAAAGGAAATAACTTTCAATTGTGAACTAGGGGAAAGTATTGCACCCCCAATTTTATGCCGATTGGAATCAAAATAACGTCACTAAATGCCTAATAACTGAAATGTCATCGAATATATTTTTATGGAGGATTACAGTGATAAAGAAATTTGTTTAAGGACTAAAGAAGACAATGTGAGGGACTAATGTGGCTTATTTTGAAAGACTAATGTGATAAGCTTATAAATTTGGACAACTAAATTGAAAGTACTCTTATTAACGAATTATGAGACTATATATAGTTTATAAAATTAATTTAACAGTGACACTTAAAGGAAAAACTATCTAATGTTTCCCAGTATGCGAAAGCAATGAACAAATGCATGTTTGTTTTTTATCTGTATGTAAAATGTCGAATAAAATTTATTTGCCCTCTTATGATGTAGACTTGCAAGGAGTGTGGCTCGACATTATCTTTGTGCCCAATGTGCCGGAAGCAAATTACAACTCGCCTGAGATTGTATACTTGATTCAGGAAGCTTATACTGTATGTATATTACCCCATGATACATTAAATTATGCCTTATACCCTTTCTGACCATTTGAAGTTAAAAATTAGATGTACATAGATTTCGGGTGTAAATTCTTTAACAAAATTCTCATTAAATGTAAGAAAAAAAATTAAAATTAAATTTCAGATTTTGAAACTATTTCTCTCTAGTTTGAAATCATGTAAATGTTCTAAATTTGCAGCATATTTAGTTTAGTGAGCTTTCTCCAGTTATTGAGTTACGTGTTGAGAAATTGATATTACATTTAACAAAGCATCTGATTGTTGATAACTTGAAGATCGGTACCATCACTGAAAATATAAAAGTATTAAAGAAAGTTTTATTTAGAACATCTTCGTTTACTTTCTTTTTCTAATCTCATTTTATCGCATAATTTTTATTTTTAAAATCGCATTACAACTTTCAATAATTTTTTATTTACATTATAACTTCTTAAAATTTTAAAAATTAATTTAAGTATTTATATTTTAATAATACACTAAATGAGATTTTTAAGATAAACAAATATTTTATTCGTATTATTACCTAAAATTTTATATAATCTCCAACCGAAGATTGTTATAAAACTCAAATATTAACATTTGATATATGACTTTTCGTTATTTTTTCTATTTTATGTAGACAAAAATGTATTAATAACTAAACATGAGATTACAAAATCCTTTTATATACTCAAAATAAACTCTCACTGACTTATCAGATTACGCATCAGTTACTGTTTGTACAGCCCACTCAAATGATGGGTGACTACCAATCTATAATCTCATCCCACTGTCATCTCTTTGTAAACACTCATTTCAATATTCCTAGAATTAAAAAATATAGTATCAAAATAGTCCAACAAATTACTGCTTTTAACCAGATGCTGATGTCATCCTATAACTATAGTAGCTTATTATCATTTGAGTATTCCACATAAATCTTTCAATCACCAAAATTTGCGGGCTTACTCTCAGATAATGTCAGGATTGTGGCGAACACCAACACCAGTTTTTGTCCATTGACTTCGGAGATCCCCACGGTCAAATTCTGCACATGAACCAAATTTCTGCAAGAAATTAGGCTCTTTGCTGCATGCTCATCCAGTAATAGAAACAGATTGTCAGAGAGCCTGGCATATCATCTCCAGAGGTTTTATGACTTAACCTTTAGGAATAAAATGATTAACAAAAAAAATGACAGTTTTAATTCTACATAATACAGTTTATAACTAAGTAACAATTAATAAAACAAACTTCAGTTTCAACGTACCAAAAAATAATTAAGGATTGGTAATATTAGGTTGAGATCCGTTAGCTAGAAATAATAGAAACATAAATTAAACATAGATGAAGAGAATATTGAGTCTGCAAGGAAACGACCTGCAACTAATAACAAACTAAAACAGAAAAGTTTGATATTAACAACTTGTAACTTACTTAAAATGGACATTTTTGTTCATGGAAGTGTAGAATTATAACAATTTAGCCCTTGAAAAAAAATAAAATTTTTTATTTAGACAATAAATATGTGAAACAGTTAGATTGATCCCTAAACACTTTTACTCCTTAATATCAATTTGATCTTTAAAAATATAATTTAGTGTCAAATTGATTATTAAACATTTAAACTTAATAATAAAATAATTTTAAGAAACTTTATAATAAAATGTAATTATCATACTTTCTATAAATTCCATTACTAGGAAATTTCATTCCTTCATATCTCTCATCCAAAAATAAATAAACTTAAATTTAACTAATGAATATCTACAGTTGACATTTAAATGGAAAATTTACAACTTCCGAGACACATGCCACTTATAGTTTTAAAATAGAAATCTGCTTCCTCTAATTTTTTAATGAAATAATTTACAATCATTTTTAATTTGTAAATAAACATTCATTTTGTTAATGTTTTAAGTAAATGACATTTATGACCTTGTAGTTTAAGAAAATGAAACTTTTCTCCCTTATTTATTTTGTTTAAAACTTCATATTGATTAAAATTTACTAAAAATAAATTTGTTTTATAAAAATAAATGGTTTAATTATTATATATTTAAAATATCATAAAAATTATATTGCCAACAAATTTTTAAAATACCTTACAAAAATTTAAAAAGTTATATTTTCAAGCAAAAATATTAATAGAAAATTGATATATGTATATTTATATATATATATGATTAAATTTATTGATTTATTATTATATTTACGCATAATTTTAATTCAAGTATAGATATAAATAAAATAAAAAGTACTATTTTTATTTTATTAATAACATGAAGATGATGAATGTTTATTTCAAAATTAGAGTGATATAATTTTTTTCTCTAACAAGTTTTCCCAACCTAATGGATACTAATCTTATAATTGTTACTAGCTTCGACAAATAGTAAATCAAACACTAATTGTTTCTACATGAATTTTTTCCCAGCAATAAACAGTCATTGGAGAACTTAAAAAAGATAAATTTTATATATAACTAAATCACTCATTTTGTGTTTAAATTTTAAAATAAATTTTAAAACTTTACTTTTTATAACTCTTTTATTTAATTAATGTTATTTTCAAATAAAATAAGGGAAATAAGTGTTCCTTTATTTCTAAAAAATAAAGATAAGTATAAGATGAATGTAAATGCAATCTTTTCTATTAAAAACTTATTTTGGTATAAATGTTGATAAGAATCTTGTAAATGCAATTTTTTCTATTAAAAATAAATTTCCTATTAAAATTTAATTTGAAATTTTTAAAATATGAAATTTCGTTCACTTTTTTTCATGCTAAATACTAAAAAACTTTAGATCCTTATAAAATTATAAAAGATGATATTACTTATTATTTTTTAAAAATAAAGATATTACAAGGGTATAAAAAAATTCATAATCTACTAATAGTCATAATGTCGAAAGATTTTTTTTCTTCAAAATAATACATTATTTCTATATCATGTTGCAGAATCTTACGAGATAGTTCAAATATTACTCAAAAATACAATCTGATGACCAAAATTTATTTAACCTCAATTTTTCTATTTTAGAATATAAAACCATAGATAAGTTCCTACATATAAAGATAAATGTTCCAGTGATTTATATTGCAAATATTGGATTTTGGATTAATGGGATGGATGAAATTCATGGTCTAGATCAGTATGAAGACAAAAAGGAACGGATATGGAAGAAAATTGAGAAAAAACTGACTTGGCAAAACTTAAAAGCTCCACCGGTCCAATTGCGATTTTGCTTCGGACATATCTTTCTGTGCCTTTTTTCGTCGATAAAAAATTGGACAATCCCGACTGCAACAAAATAGTACACGAGAAATCAGCGAATAATTAATTAATACTGTAATATGGTGCTTCTTAAAACCAAAAATTTGAGAACTTGAAGCAATTTCACTAAATGAACATACCTGGTGCAGAGAACATCTTGATGGAGTGAACCTTGGCACTCCTGACACTGTGTCCACAACCTCCCAAAAAGCTTCTCCAACTCAGACACTACAAGTACACCACCACTTGTTTTGTGACTTTTGTCCAATTAAAAATAACTGTAACCATCCAGTACAACAAAACCAAAAACCATTTCAAATTGAACAGAGTGCCACGGATGCCCTACCTTGAGATACTGTTTTACAGTATAGCTCAGCTTCCCTTCCTTTGCAATGTGAACAGACTGTGTGAAGATCCTTGCTGAACCAAATAAAACAAAAACTTGAGACCTTCAGAATACTGACATATACTGTACATTATAATTCATAAAAAGAATCTTCAACACAAGACATAAATATTATCAGGTATTTCACTAGTGGAAATACAACTTGATGCCTATAGGTGTAAACTGCAAAGGTTTTAATCTCCATCACAAAACTTAGTCTCTTAGTCTTATAATTCATATATAACACCTGAAGAATCTGGCTTTCCTGACAAGACTCCTGGAAACCAAATCAAAATTTCAATTTCTAGAGCAGACCTATGCCACCTCCTCCACAAAATGTTATCTCACAGGTAGTATCTACAGAAACATTTTGAGAAGTAGGGATAAAATTTACAGACGACAGGAAATTCATTAAATCAACTATTCTGAAAGAATGGTCCCCGAACATATGTGCTATTTTTTTTTCGGGGTCTTGTGTTCATCTTCATAAAGAACGTATGTCTTCTTAAAGTAAATTGGTAACATGAAAGGGTTCATAACAATTCCATAATATATTGCTGGCCTATAGTTCTAAATATTTAAAATCTATAGGAAATCTCTCAAATATACAGCCTAGTTATTGAAATGTTAGCAGTGATAAATGTTAATTCTTCATAGTTCCTGTTGTGTCTTTCCTTTACAAAAATCTTGAAGCAAACACAAGAAAGGGAATATATAAAATTCAAATCAACCAGGAACTTTAAGACAACACTATGAAAAGAGGGGGAGATAGATACCCTAGTACAGCTTTACAGCCAATGCAGGTAAGGTTTCTCTTAGCATATTTCAATAAGCCAATGTTTGACGGAGTAGAAATTGAAATAGATCTCGTATGATCTCCATGGAGAAGTTCTCTGCTAGCATTCTTCAGAATTGGCTCAAAAATTCTCAGAATCGGCTGCAATACAATGAAGCTAATAAAGAACAGCAATTTGGAAATCCAGAACATCTAAGAAAGGGATAAACCAACCTTGCTAATTTGATTCTCAAGATAGTATTGAGGATCTATAGGAATGTTGTTCTCTAGAACATAAATAGGGTCCTCTGATTTCTCATACGCCTGATTTTCTTACACATGTTAGTCAAGAGAAAATCTAAACAAATGTTTAAAAAACTATAAAAAAGAGAGGGGAACATGTGGTATTACCTTTGCACCTTTTGCAGCTTTGATAATTACATAAGGTACTCTATCTCCAACATTTGGAGCAGTGGCAGCATCTCGCTGTCAATTACAAAATCAAATCAAATACATTTGCGGCCTACCGAACTGGGACATGGCAAACTCAATAAGCCTAAAACAGTTCTCAATCCAGTAACAATACTGTATAGTTCCACAAATAACTTATCAAACATTTGAAACATTAATTTACAGGACCTGAGAGGTGACTATATAGAATCCCACATCAAAATTAAAAATAATTCATGGTAATTGCTGTAAATAGTGATTTATTAAGATAAGAATATCTTCAGGATATCCAAACTAGATTAAGAGATAATATCTTTAGAAACTTCTTATTTATTTTAGCATACTTTTGTATTTTAAAGAGATTGTTTGTTACAAATAGAACTGAGAATGTACTTGGTGTGATTTTTATAAATAAATTATTTCTTATTTCCCTACATAGTTCAAGTGTAATTCTAATATACCATTTGATGTTTTGGCACATATAGAGCAAATGATCATGTACTATAACATTGGCTTCTTTTTTCTTTGCCACAAGAATCTAATTTTCCAAAAAAAACAAAAATGGGTAAAGACAAAACCACATATATATTTGATTATCTAGCCAACCTTGCGCATCCTTTCAGCAAGTTCAACATGAGCTGCCTTTACTTCATAATCATCTCCTGTCTTTGTTAAACCCTGTTAAAGCAAGCATGTTGGCGCCAAGTTCAGAGGAATTATTTTGGTAATGCACTCAGCATCAAATATCTGAATGTTCCACTAAAAGCAAATAGCAAAGAGAGACCATTGCATGGTCTGTAGATTCAATATAATTCCACCTTTGTAATAACCAGCAGAGATAAATCCATCCGATTCATGAGAAGATCTGAAATTGCGTTCTTGACATACTGGACAGCCCCCGGAATATCCCTGTCAATCAGTATTTTGTGAAGACAATCATTCACCAGGTTTTTTACCAACAAACAATTGTCTCTTCGAACTGTTTCAATACCTGTTCAATGAAAATTTAGTTTAAGAGGCACTTCAGCAAATCCAGAGGAAGGTAAAGAGTAATGTTTACCTTTCGTGTCCATTTTGTCAAAGTTGTCTGGTTTTGTCCAAAACAAACCAGCATATCTCTTCTTGCTAATCAATAGATACGGATAATAAACCTTCTCAAATTCTAGTTTGATGGGCTTCACAATCAAAACGACAACAAATAAGGACAAATCAAAGTAGCAAATAAAATAATAAGTTTTATAGAATTAAGATTAGGTTTACTGAAGCTGAAGCTTAAACAATCTGCAGACTAAAACCTTAGACTAGCTGCAATTTTTGTGAAGTTGTAATTAACGTGAATATAAATTCAGAAATAACATTACAATTGTTGAATCTAAATTATTTGAAAAAATATGAAACTTTTTGTTCCATATTTGAAGAATCAGGGGAATGATTGGAATAATCAAATGTTGCTTTGTAGGATGAGGGGCTCATTTTTATTTGAATCTTGAGCAAACAAAACACAGTGATTTCAGAATCAATTGTTACTTCATTGTTTGGAGAAGATATAAAAAGGAACATTTTTCATATTGTGGAAATAAGTGATCCATAAAAATAATTCAAGAAAAACACAATACAGTTTTCATGTTTAGAACTCCATCACTTTCACAGGCTATCATAAAAGAATAAAATAAAGCGCAAAATAAACGGTTACTTTTGTGAAAGTTCCACTTATATATTCGGCAGCTTCTCTCCCCAAGTTCATAGCCTGTTCTACAGAAGAAACACCAAATTGTACCATGACTGAATCTGTGTCTCCATATATTACCTAGTAGCAAGAATGACATTACTTTGCAAATCATTTGTCATTGTTATGGTGGTAAAGCATATAAGGAAAAGATACGACTACATTAAATTTAAGAAAACAAATGCATAACTGGAAATGTAAAATTTATTGGCAAGGATAGAAAGTTTATATTGTTGATTCAATGTTAAATTCCCCAGACTAGAATGCAGTAATAAGGACCAATAAAAACACCTAAGATAGCTTCGACTTCTAGCCCATGAAACCCCATAGAGTATGATAGGTATCAAAACAATAAAATTTATAAATATTATACCTCAACATTGTGTTCATAGCCATTAAGTGTCGTAAATTTATCTCCCACAAGTTTTTTTGTGTGCTCAATCATTTGTCGACCTTTAGAGGCATCCAATCAAACATCATAAATCAATGGAGATGCTATTTACATTCAACAAAAAGATAATTTAGAAACACACACCAAACAAACTAAGAGATGAAAGCAATACCATAGCTTGTTACACTCGATGATATCTCCAAACATGGTAACTGACCAATGGTAGCCCCAGTAAACCCATACACAGAATTTGCACTAATCTGTCCAAAAGAAAGTAGAAATGGAGTTTAAAATGTATCAATACCAAGAAATATTGAATTAACACAGTTATTAAAACGCACAAAGCAGTAGTGAGAAATGAACAAATACCAAAAGACAAAAGGACAAGGAAAAAAGACACAAAATTAAGAGGCTCGGCTTACTTTCAGGGCCAGCTGCCTACCATCTAGCACTGCCCTCTCCAGGGGATCCCTCGCCTCCTGTAGTAGATGTTTGATAGAAATCATTTACGGGCACATATATTATACAGAATTCAATTAGTGGATTTGAATTAATCAAAACAGTTGACAGCAAAACAATCTAAACCCAACGTCAATTTTCACAAGTATAGAAAGGATACCTTTAAGTCTGCTTTTGCCCTTTTTCGGGCTGTTAATAGCTCTTCAAGTATTTCAGGAAGTATTCCCTGAATTTATTTTCATTACATCAGTGCCTCAACTTCATATAAGCATTAACCTCTACAATGAAATCAGCATAGAACTGCAAAGAAAAAGGAAAAATAGTAATTTTTCAAACAACATACCTTCTGCAGATTTGCTTTAACAAATGTTTCACCAGATGGAGTTCTGTTCACGGACTCCGGAGGGATGTTCAGCTTGCGAGCATCTTCAGAAGTCACCTTAAAGAATAGTTAACATAGAAAAAAATGAACTATTCCGGTGAATAAAGTAATATCCATATTTCTTTCTAAAGAAACAAAACTTAGATGCTTAAGCAAAACTAACAAAACAATAAATATTTACCAGTGTGCAATAACATAAATTATAGGCCATCATAATAGATGGATACAGGGATGCAAAATCTAACGTAGCAATTGGTTTTTCATAAAATCCAGCCCTTGCCTCCAATACCTGCAAGTTGTAATTCAAAAATCATGCATCAAAAGGCAACAACTTGACGACTGAAATGTCCAAAAGGAAAATAAAGGGAGAAGGTTAGTGAATCAACTCCAAAACTTATGTAGATCTCTGTCAATAAAGAAACTTGAAATTTGAGCATGTTTTCAATATTTTCTTGCATTAACAGAAGAACAAGAGGGGAAAATAACAAGTATCTACAAACAACTGCAAATCCAGATTGTATAGATCTTTGTTTATAGGCTTGCTTAAGCAGTACATAACATACGAACATTTTAACAATAAAATTTCCAATTCATAGCTAAGGACCAAATTGATTTAAGAAAATATTTTTTACTATTTCCATTTTCACAAATAATTTAAAAAAATCACTTTGTTTACTGTTTTCATTGTCTCCACAAATCCTTAAAAACGGGATATAAAAATAGAAAAAAAAAATCTCAAACCAAACAAGCCTAACATGTTAGGGATTCCAAAACATCAATAGTTACTAGTTACAGTAAAGTATCAACAGTTAGAAAATTCTGTTAGTTGCAGAGGATGGAAGAATAGGGCGTTTAGTTTAATCAAGGTGGCATTCAGTTTGTATCAATTGAGAACTAAGCTTTAGCTTTGATGTGCCAAATATGGGAAACCCTTGTAAAGGGGATACCCTAGGAGATCTTTCTCCTGGTTCAAAACATTTTTAAATCAAGAAACTAAATCAGAATAAAATCTCACTGTACATTTGTCATTATTAGGATAAAGTTATTTTCTTACCTACTTTCCCTAAACTAAAAAGGCAATGCTATATAGCAGAATTGTCTTTCTTTGTTCCAACTGTAAAGTGAAAATACAATATCCTCATTTCTATCTAACCAAAAATCATATACATTGACAAAGGTGATTGTTTCATGAATATAGAGGAGAAAATTATACAAAGCATAGTTGACAAACTGGCAACTCACTCAAAAGCTCAGGGATACCCACACTCGATTTAACTCTGGTAGGCTCAGTCAAATGCAGGTAATAGATGTGAAGCCCTTGTTCATTTGATCCACTTGGATAATTGTATTTCAGTGATTTGTCCATTGTGTCACTTGGATATTTTGTTCCAATACATGATTAGGTATTTTTAATACTACTTTAGGTAAAGTCTTAAGTTTGTAGAACCTTAATGAGTTACCACAGACTCAAATTTGACAACTTTAATGCAATGCAATCTTGCTGTAAAGAGTTCATGATGCTATGAGGCTTTGAATATCCAATTCATTCATGCTCAATTCTGAATATAATCTAATTTGTTGAGACAAAATATAAATAAAATTCTCAGAAAATACAAGGCATCGAATAGTTGTATTGTATGAATGGGTAGCTAATACAATCTATTTCATTTCATATTAGAAGATGCATACACACAAACATGAATGTATAGACATTGAAAGTGGAAAGAATCAGTTAATAAACGCCTATTAACCGTTAAAATAATGAATATGAAAAAGAAAGGAATGAACTTACAGTGGCACCTTCAAATGTTCCTTGTTCAGACCCGACCTGTTTGACATTAGGAATGACCAGATTCTTCTGTCTTGCCTTCCTAAGAAGTTGTGAAAGTACCTGGAAAGGAGGAAAAGAAAACAAGGAATTACTGATACAAATTTAATGAGTCAATCATTTAAGTGATTCTCAGCATTGTTAATTAAAAAGGAACTTTGATCGCTTACCTTAATGCTTTGGCCTCTGGAAAGTAGAAAAGAAATTGGAACACCTGTTACTCGAGCCATCTCCACATAGTTGTAAATGAGCATCAATTTATCCAAAAGTCGCTGAGGGAGATATGCATCCTGCACATTGACGGGCAGAGTATGAATTTTGAATGGTCAATTTCTCTAACACGTAAAATACCGATAATGGATTCACCATATCTGATACACAACATTTTAATAGGTTAAAGAACCACAAGCAATTCACCCAAAAAATAATCACAAACAATAAAACTTTTTAAAGCTAAATTATTAAGTATAATAGGATAATAATGAAACTTTTCTGAGTATATTACTGTCAAATAACATCTGGAATCAGTTGGTTAGAATTAGTTACTGCCAACTTAAGTGACAGCTTGACCAATAAAATTAAGTAGTAAAATTCCTTATCTGCTACACATCAAAAGGAGAAATGAAACAGAGCCTTCTTTATAACTTCCCAACAGAAGCCAAGGGTCACTAAATAACATGGTAAATCCGTCCCACACAGATGTATTCCATAAAACTAACAAGCAACGCAAACCAAAACTGTTTCACAATCAGTCAGATCACAATTTTCATCATCAACTGAGTTACAAAGTAATTATTGTCAACTTCAACATTTATAATAGTGAGAACTAGATAGGAAACAAAAGAAAAAATAGACAATAATAGTTTAAAAAGGTGGCAATAAAGCATCCTAGGACAAAAGAACCAGAAAGCAAACCTTCAAACAATACACAGCAAGACGCCTCCTAGTTTCTGGGGTTCCATTCTGAAGTTCAGATATGATAGAATGATGGACATCCTCTTTCTGCACTATATGAACAAGCAGTTACTAAGCTAATAAATTGACAACCACTATAACATCCAAGAACAAAGACGAGATTCCAGCAAAAGAAGCTGACTAGATAATGGTAAGCATATAAATAAGTCAAAATGCAGAAAAAGAGCACAGACACACATGCAAACATACAAATAGCAAATAAAAAGACCAATTGAAATGCATATCTGTAAAATAACAACTGCATTGCAATCCAATTCAAATGGCCAATCCTCATATCAAATCATGAGTCTATGCATGTAAATCAGCAACTTCATCAACTGCTATAACTAGACAGGTATAGTATTTATATATTAATATAAAGATGTGTTAATTGTACTTTCCAACCATGATCCAAATCCCATTAACAGCTCCCACTTCCAAGATGTATTTGAAACAGAAAATAAAGGAATAAAAGGGTGACCCAGTGAACAAGGCTCCCAACCCACTTAATGGGATCGAAGAAGGGTACATGTACACAACCTTATATCCAAGGTTATCAAACTCGAGAGAGTACGTAGACTCATGGAGGCTCTCTAGACTCGTAAGAGTTTATTTCGTATGAAAAAAATATTTCAAATCATACAATTAATCAAAATATTTAAAACAAAAGTCCATTATATTAATAAAATAACTACATTTAGTAGTGAATGAGAATTATATAAGTTCAAAATATCTCAAATAAATAAATTCATATAATATAAATATTATAAAACATTATGTAATTGGGTCCTATATAAACATTATATCCTGGAGCATTTTTACTTATTTTAATAAATGGGGGATGTTCTTGGGTTATGCCTAGTTGAATTAACAAAAAATTTAAAAATAGAATATTCTGAAATTAAAATAAAACTCTATTGACAAAAAACTCTCCAATTGATATTCTCTCTTACGGCCCAACTTTAAAAAAAACTTCCCAGCACATTTAAAAAAACCCTCAATATTCTCTTGGCCAAGAAAACCCTAAACTCAAACAAATGCACCATGATCACGGAACGACCAGGACAAACGGAGCGACACACCACCACAACAAACAGAGTGACGCTACATCACAATTGCGGAACACAACCACGAACGTCGCCACAAACGCCACCACAAAAGCCACCACCAACGCCAACACAATCGTAACAGCGCACCACGACCACGATTGAAACAGACATACCACCACGAAGAACACGAGCAAACCCTAACGTTGGCAATGAGAGTTTGTCTAATTTTGGGTTCAGAAACAGGTCATTTTGGGTTTAAAGAAAAACCCTCTTAACTCGTCAACTCGGTTGCAAACTCGCGAGTTCAATGTGAGTTTACCGAGTTTGATAAAAAAACAAGTTTGTTTCCGAGTCAACTCGCCCAGGGTGAGTGGGAACGTAAACTCGAACGAGTTGACTTGCGAGTTTGATAACCATGCTTATACCCTAAGAAGAGAGGCATTCCAGATTTGAACTTATCATCTCCAAGTCACAATGCAATAGCCTTACCATTGTGCCAATACACAATAAAGGGAGGAAATAATTGTTGAAATGATGTCAAAAGAATGACTTTACCTGCTCAGAAAGGAAGTGTGCTGAGACAGAATTTAGTGAATAAGAACTTAATTTGTAGTCTCTCTGCATAACCTGCAAATGGAAACATAACAAATAA
>Ga0123342_1003357_pt1 | contig 25718 bp, 8 predicted proteins | sample Turbeawhitnodule_FD_89960 | JGI IMG/M metagenome (GOLD analysis project Ga0123342, IMG submission 89960) | Root nodule microbial communities of legume samples collected from Mexico - Turtle bean Mexico white nodule | ecosystem: Host-associated > Plants > Roots > Nodule | place: Mexico: Nepantla...
AATTTATAAAATTATTTAATATTAATTATTTTTTTTTTTTTTATAATTTTTATTAGGGTAAATTTTTTTTGCTTTTTTTTTTTTTTTCTTGGTTTCATATGTGATTATCATAAGGTTTTACAAGTTCAATCGATTTAAAATGTTTTCTTTTGATTGATCTATTTCATGATCAATGCTTTAGTTGATTAGGTGGTATATCTTCCAATTTAGAACTATTATTGCTTGAGAAACAAATAAATGTCATGCATGTATACATGATGTTGTTTTAAAGTAATTCTACATATTGAAATTGTATATGAATATTTGAAAGAATAAATTATAATATGGTGTGTGATTTCAAATTATTGAGTATGTTATTTTGAAATTGACTGGGGTGCTAAAAATAAGTATAAGTAGCAATTAATGGTATAATTGTAGTTTAAATTGCTTATATTACTTTATATACAAATAATATTATTGGTCATTCGAGTGATAAATCTTACTCTAAGTTATGGTTTGAGATTGGAGTGAGAGAGATTTTAAAATAATGATATTTCTTATGAAATCTTTAAGTAACGCTTAGTCCTTCAAATAACGAAGAGGTGGACTTTGTAAGACAATTTTGTTTGGAGTAAGTTGCCAATATTAGGATGCCTAAGTAATAGTTTGACACATGAGTAGTGGATAATCAATGTTGATTATTTTTCCACTAGGAGTTTGAGTGCTCAAATGCTTAGTGATTGCTTAAGCGAAGAAGAAATCGAATCAATTTTTTCTTCTCCATTTGATATATCATTTAAGTGTTGTTTGTCAATCACTTAAATGAGAATATCATTACAATGAAAGTAACTAAAGATGTATTATTGGGATTTTATGGTGTGCTTATAAATATTAAGTTATAAGATATCCAAATTCTCAAACTAGATCAAATAGACAAACAGAGTGATGAGAGTAAACCTATGTTTTTATCAGAAATAGATTGTTAGATAAGATTTATACAAACTAAATATTATAATAGGTGTTAGTTTTTAACTTAGAGTAATCTTTTGAAAATAATAAATTACCTTAATTGGATAAAATATATGATCTTTAGTAGACTTAATATGTATAATATGTATGACTAAATACATATATAAATTTTTGTATACCTAAATTACTGGAATTAGCTTATATTTTGGTTTCTATTTCTTGTTGTAATCCTATTATGAGGTTTTGATATGGAACGTATAATTTTACAAATTCTAAAGCTAGAGGTAGTCTTTATTTATTTTTAATTGTTTATAAATTTATTTATTTTTATTATATATATATATATATATATATGTGCGCGCGCGCGCGTGTAATTTTTATGCTTCAGTTTTATTTATTTATTTTGTTAGATTTCATTGAAGCGATGTCAACTCCACTTAATTAAATTTGTTGTACTTATATTTTTTATATCACTTACTTTATAATACTTGTATTAATGCATGTGTTTAGTTTACTCTTTTTTCCCCCAACTCATTAGTGTTCTCTTGGAATATACTTGTGCTCCTTTAGCAAACCCTTGTGGTATTCTTATCAAGGTCCTAAACCAGATCAGATTCTTTTGCAGAGAGAATTTTTCCTGAAAAATATTTTCTAAGACATTAATGCATTTTTTTTTATTTAAATGTGTTTTTTTTATGTCAAAGACTTAACTATTATTTTTTAAATGTCTCAAATTTCAATCTCCGAATATTTTTCAAAAACTTTTATCCGATCCTGATAAATGTATTGGTCATATAATCTATCTGTGAATTTTCTATTTAACTTGTTTATGGAGTTTTATTTCATTTATCTATTTACTTTCTTTAAATATCTAAAATATTATCTTTACTTTTTAAGAAATAAATAAATACCCTATAAACAAATAAAAAAAAAGTAAAGGAATATATTTGAAAATTACAAAAACTAAAATTTATCTATTGAAAAATTTATGACTAAATAACAAATTACAAGATGTAGAGGGATTTTTTTTAAAAAAACTTACGAATCACTTAATGATAAATCAATAGTCGATAAATGTTATAAAGAGAGAAAGGAATTAAAATAAGTTCTTAGGTTTTTCCCATAAACACAGAAAGGATTATATTGACTGATCCACGTCCACAAAATTGTTCTAGTTGTTTGTTGAAATTTCGTAAGGGCTCACAATTGTCGGAACAACAGTACCACTAAACGCCACAAACATTGTTTGGACAATTCTTTCACAGAAGAAGGACTTTAAATCTAAAAATAAAATTATATATAAACCTAACACAACTCACCTTCATAAAATAAGAAATGCAATCTGACAAAAATTTCTTATATTTATACGAACACAAGAAAAATATATTTCCAAAGAAAGTATAAGTAAAATAACACTCTTTTTTGGCAAAGAACACAAAACTGTGGTGGTTTAAAACATTATGAGAGACGAATGGTTTGTGAATGGTATTGTGCAAGATATGTTGAGCAACATAATTTTATTTACATTCTTTATACGACGTACCCTTTCTTTCGTAAGGTCTCCTGCTACTTCTTTCTCACTCATCTTTGATTCATTTTGACCCAATTAATGCTGGCCCAAGTTCTGCAGAGGGGCCAACCTTGTTTTGTTGCTCAGCCACACACCAAATTCCTTTAGCATGTCAGGGTTTCCCTTGTTCTCTTGTGGTTAAAAAAACTAACTATCTACCCATCAAAGTATAAAAGCTGCTCCAACCAAAGTTTGAACAAAGAATCAAGAATTAAACTTATACATATATAGTGAAGTTAATATGGGGATTGATTGAAGGTTGATAATGTTAATTAGTTCATTCATACTACACAGTAGACACCAAGTACACTGAAAATTGCTTCTCTCAAGCATAAACTATATAGTGTGTACCCAAAGGCTTTTATGATCATAACTTAATTTCAGGGCTGAAAGAACTTGTTACCGCATTTGCATTTCCAAGAGAGAAGATAGTAGCCCTCGTCTCTTTGAGCAATTGTTGCCTTGTGAATGTGACTAACCCTGTGGTGAGGAGAGATTACTAGAGCAGCCATACAAGGCTTGCAACTCAAGCACTTGTTCACACACTTTGGAGGCCTTGACCCCAACACTAACTTCTTTTGCTTCAGACCCTTTCCATCTTTCGTTGAATCTGACCCTACTGTTCACAAGTCAAGTCAAGAACATGATTAGGTTAATCACACCAAGTAATGAAATGACACACACGCAAGTTATTCCATCATGTTGACACAGAAATACTTGGACACACTCATGATGGAATGTATGTTTTACCTGAATTAGAAGGAAATAAGGTGAGGGAAATTATGAGAATCAGAGTCACAAAAGTTTTTAGTCCTGTGAGATATACGCTGGGAGAATCCATCAGTCTTATAAAAAAAAGAAAAAAGTAATGATCAACAGAGAAGTTAGAAGATGGGGTTGCGGGAGAAAGAAATGGGAGGAATGGGGTGTGCAATAATAGGGATGAAAAGGGGTTTGGTATTGAATGTGGTATCATTGATACTGATATGTATGAAAAATTGAAGGGTCCCAAAAAGAAGAGTTTGGTTTTTGAAGTGTTTTAAGAGCAACAGGTGCTCTGACTCGAGGTTTTCAGTGTGAATGACCTAAGTCACAGTTTCTTTTCATCTTTTGCTGGCTGAATTGACCACCCTATGCTAACTTTTGAAATTATTGAAGTACTGCACCATCTTTCCCTTGTCATCATATAAGGAGTGGCCATGAGCTTTTGGTCATTTGCACTTGGCTCTGCTCCTCAATAATACTATTACTAATACTACTATTATATGTTACCTCTACACAGTGTATACAGTGTTTGCCTCTACACAACAAACAAACGCAGGGCAATGAAAACAATTCAAATTCCACTCCTTTCCATAAGGGACCACTTCATTCAATGGAAGCCTCAACCCCATACTAGTTACTATTTCTATTCTCTCTCACGCTGCTCAAAATTTTAACACTTTCACTCCAACCCACTGTTCCAAATCACTTTAACCCAGAGGAACCAGAATCAGAATAACAAATAGGAACATAATATAATCATCCAAGAATGTAAAGTGACTGAGAGGAACCAATCTTGTGCTTCTCTGAAAACAGATTTTCCTTTTTTCTAAACAATAACTTTCTTCAGCAGATAAGAATATTTATGGAACTCATTATTAAAATGTCAATGATTAAATCAGCTCATGCCTGTTACCAGTGAACTATATAAGGTGGCACTTATGCTTTTTTAACATACCTCTAACATGGAACAGTGGAATGTGTTTAACAATATTTCTTTAAATCCTTTTTTAATTATTTAAACTTATTTAGCTTTTTTACTACAAAACAAAATATCGATACACAAAGCTGCATGTAGGCTTACAAGGTACTGATAATTAATCAGTGATAATTGTTTGTGTTCGTCACAGATTAGATTCCACTTCAAAATTAACTCATCAATAACCAACGTCAATGATGTAACAGGATAGAAAAGAGAGTCAATTCAGAAAACAAAATTGAGTTATATATATACACACACCATTCTCTTTGGGCTTTTGCAGAGACATGTAATGAATGAAGTACTACAGCTTTAGCTATATGTCTTAGATATGCATGAGATAGACGAGAGATTCCACTGACTTGAAGGAGCAGTGCAGTGGTGTCGTTTCAATGTTCTTTTGTGTGCCACTCTCGTCTCAATATTACCACCATATCTGCTGAATGCTGCTAATTTTTTTGGTTATCGAAAAGGGATAACTCTGCTTTCAACCTCAAACATGCATGCATCTCTTTTCTTTCTCATTATTCTACTTTTTTTGGTTTGAGAACACAATTATTCTTTTCAAGAGACAATCTTACTTAAATCAAATACATTGAAAGATCCATGTCCAAAATAAATAATTGAACTGAACAGATCATGTTTAGTAGTTCTTTCTCATTATTTTACATAATCTTATTAAAAATGGTTAAAGATATGGTTTGATTGATGGAAAAATATGGCATTGTTAAAAATATGATTTGATCACATAATAAAATATTTTGATAAATATTTCTTATTGTTAATTATTAATTTTATTTATTATTATAGTATTTCTTATTAATTATAAATAAAAATACTGGTGTGTATAGTGTGAATAATTACAAATATTTTTTCAATGAAAAGAAAATTCATTAAAGCACGTTTGTTATGAACATTCCTACAAAATTCGAAACTGATTTCTTAATACCTTTTGTGACATATTACTATAATTAGTTTCAGTTGTACCATTAACTCATAATAATTTTATACAAATATTTTCTAATGTAGATTTCAACAGTTAGGCAATTTATGAGGAGAAGACGAAACTATTATAAGAGAAATAAGCTGAGAAAAAAAGTAAAAGTAAAATAAAATGTGAGAAATGAAAAGAATATTTTAAAATTTTGTGTAATTTAATTAATTTAATAAAAATAAGAAGAGAAATGGATAAGTTAATATAGGTTAAAAATAGTAAAATGAGTTTTACTTTTTTTAAATATTTTTTCTTTTTTACTTTCACTAAACGTATAATATTTTGTTGTTCTTTATTTTATATCCATTTATAACTGGTTCAAGTATAGTTTGTTTAATTTTATAAGGAATGTGATTATATTATATTGTTTATGATATTGTTGTAATTTTACTTCGATCATATTTTTGTTTAGATGTAAACAAGCCGGATAATTCCCAATTCAAATACCAATCAATATTGGTTCATATGATTTCTTTTGAAAAAAAGAAAAATAAATAAAATAATATATATATATATATATATATAACAAGATTTCACGTAAACTCACGACACTAATTTAAAACCAAAAATCCTAATTCATTTTATCTTGTTCCACAAACTTCACTACTAAAAAGGAGGGTAAGGAAATCAAACATAAATCTTTTACCTATAAATAACTTCAAATTCACTACTGAATGGATAGGAAAAACATGTACACTTTTGAATGTTTTTGGCTTAAAGGTATTCAACTATTTTTTTGCTAGAACAAATATAAAATATTATTTTCCATATCCGTATTAATTCTTTTAGTTTTTCATATTTTTTTCAACTCTATACTTTTTTTTTCTTGAATAATTGTAATCAAGCAATTAGCAAGTAATTAAGAATTTGTTCTTTTTACTATAATTAAAAAATAAAAATAGGTCATTTTTTCTACATGTTGCTTTATCGATTAGGTGACCTGTGTGTTTCCGAAAGTCGCTGACCAACGTTATTGCATTACACAATACTCTTCATCCTACTTTCTAGTTTCTAATTTATTCTTAAATCTATGAATCACATACAAAAATCTAAAGTTATTTTTTTTAATAAACTTAATATAAAATTTACTTTATTAAGAAAGTTGCACTAAAAAGAAAACGTCAAAAAGTATATTATTGTCTATTATAGCACACCAGCTACACACACTTCTCTTCTGCATGCAGGTATAAATATATATGCAATACTCAGATTTGTTCATATTACAATTACTTGTTCTATTATTCATTCTTGGAGACTAATTCTTTGAAGTATATAAACTTAGTTAAAAAATGATTTTTTTGACACACACAAAGTGTTGGATATGAAGTCAGGATCAATTGGGTTGAGCTGACTAGGCAGCATGTTTAGTGAGTGTGTTTAATCATTATGTCTCTTTTATAATTTTTATTTTAAAAATCATTATACTTGTAATTAGTGTGTAACAGAATATAATGAAAACCTAATAGTTGTCCGCGTAAATGTAGGTTGCAGTTGACAATCGAATCACGTTAAATTTTATGTCGTTTATTTTTCTGGAGTTGATGATTGTGTCCTGCGTTTTTTCCATAACAAAGTACTTAGATCGCACATTCATAATGTATGGTTATTTATTATGAAGACTAGAGAAGTTAAAAGTTGATGGCAGCAATGAGCCACATGGCAAAGAGCAAAGTGATTGAAAGTAGCCCTGGTAATGGGAAGGCACAGAGACAGAGAGAGTGAAGGTAAATTGTGATCTGAAAAGTCCAATGGTGGTGCAGCAGATCCGTGTCTTTGCTTGCTCTTGCCTTTTTGAGTACGACAAAGTGATGAAAAGACTATGAGCAGAGGTAACAGTTCCTCTACAAACTATCCTTTTCTCCAACTCACATTTTCTCACACACCAATCCCTTCCATATCTTCTCACTATACACCTTATTACATCAAACAAAGTTTATGGTGCATGCATGTATCTGGTTTACACAATAATTTTTCCTTATTCTTCCACAAACAGAAACAGTCTCATATAATATATTTACCTTTCATTTTTGACCCCTTTTAACCATGCCATTCCATCAACGTATGGGCAATCCTCACCATTCCAATTCCCAACAACACCTTACCATCCCATACCATGACCATGCATGGGGGCACTGATGTTTTTCTCGTCATAGAAAAAGTGACATGGTGGTGACCTCTTAACTAAAGGGTCGTCACCATTTATTTGAAGAATGGAAACCAAACATGACAATCATTGCCTATCATAGCTTTCCATTCGCATTATATAACTTCTAAACCAGATTTTCATTTGCTAACCTGAAGAAATAACTATAATGCGGAATGTGACAAAATGACAGCCACAAAAGACCCATTACCTGACCATTATCTTCCATTAATTTCAGTTTAGTGGTACAAAAGGATTGTAGAAGCTTTATTAACGACACATTACACAGATTTAACTCGGTAGTTATCATCTTTACTTTTCAATGCACTTCTAATGCTAATTCATGTCTCTATAGGGTGTATTTGATTTTTTGTTTAGAAGCTTGAAAATTATCATTTCAAGGAACACTTACCAATTGAATTGAACTTGATTTGGAATATACGTGTGAACTTGATGATACAATACTCAGATTAGTTTCTATGTGCATCGAAAAGTGTTTAAATTTTTGGTTCCTTCCATTGAACATAAATTCTCCGTGACAACAGAACTCCCATTTCGACATACACTAGAAAGAGAAAAACATAATAAATTCTTATTTCCTTCCTTGAATTCTCCATGAGAATAAAAATCCCATTCAACATGCATTAAAAACTGAAAAATACTATATATCGTGAATGCTCACAGTAGTTACCGTTTTAAGTGGAGTGAATGTAAATTAAAACTCATGCTAAATCATCCCAGTGTATTAAGGCAAAACATAAATTTTTAACATTATTCACAGATAAAATATATTTTAAAACAAATAATTTCAATATATAAATATATCATTATATTTATATAAAATAGTATTAATGAAATAAAAAATATTATTAATTACATAATTATAAAAAAAGGTTAAACACGTAAAATATGTGATGCCATACCGAATGAAACCATCGGAAAAATAACTAAAGGCCATCCCTAAAACTGTAGAACATGTTATCTAAATTCTAAAGGAGAAGAAATATGTCAAAAGTAATTAACTTTATATCAAAACAGGTTACGAGTTTTGAACAACCCCACCTACCTCTCTGCCATCCAAATTCACTTCACCAGTACAAGATTCCATTATTCACACAGAAAAAGGAAACCATGTCGACAACATAGTGAAAATTGCATTTTTGTTATTGACGATAAGCAAAGTGGTCTGCTTAGTACAATTCAAAAGCCAGAGAAGCCTACAAACACAAGGACTTGATTTAAAAGGGAAGGAAAAAAAAACGATAAAATAAAACAACCCAAAAGATGGGGTTGTTGTGGCAGACCAAATGGAGTCCCTGCCACCACCAAAGCCCTTGAATATGACGCACCTAGCCTTATAATCGCACAACATCACCACACTGACAAGACCAAAGGAAACCAGGATAAACCTCTCTTCCACATTTAACGCATGGTTAAGAAGCTTCATTGGTATAAACTAAAATGACAGACTACTTCAAAGGACACGAAGTAAAGCTCAAGTCTAAGCAGCATCATAGCAAATGTGAGACAGAAGCTAAAACATGTTTTTTTATTGTCAACATCCAGCGGTACAAAATAAGACCTAGCATAAACATGAACTATCTAGCAGTGGATACCATCAACCAAGACTTAGTAACTGTAATCTCAGGGGACCCTAGCCATGAAAGAAGTAGCCTCTAGTAAAGCCAAGGCCAAAAGGAACAAGCATTTCATGCTTGTGAAAAAATGGGTCATGAAGGAACAGGCCAAAGTTCCCCGGAAAACAACTAAGTCAACAAACTGCCACCAATCCACCTTGATAGACATATCAGCCAAAATCTGTGCTCAGTGCTGAATGTGACCTGTACAGTTCTATCTCCTTCCCTGATTAAACAAGAATGTCACATCTCCACAACTTCTCCACTAGCAACTCAATTGTGCTGCTGCTAATTGAATTGCAGTTTTGAATATTTAATCCTATCAAGGTCTGGCCCAATATGGTCAGGAAAGGGACACACTTGTTTGATACATCAGAGCAACCAGACAAGGAAAGCACTTGCAAGCTAAGCAGACTGGCCCTAGAGAGAACGGCAATACCGGCATCAGTGATTGCGCACTTTGACACGTCTAGATCATTAAGCACTAGGCAGTTGTTTGCAATTATTACCAAGCTTGCATCAGTAATTTTCATGCATCCATCCAAATTTAGTACTTCTAGTGTTCCACCATGTAGCCTGGCCAAGGCTGAAACTATGTTATCTGTCAAGTTCCAGCAACCAGCAAGGTTTACATTGACAAGTCCAGCCTCACAATTCTCCAAAAGGGGGAGAAGGCCAGCATCAGTAATGCCATAGAGTCCAGTAAGATTAAGATGCCGAAGTTGGGGGCACAATTTTCCAATCATGGCCAGGCTAGAACTACCAAATCCAGGGCACTTTTGAATGGCTAAAGATCGAAGAGACTGGCAAGGAGAAAGCATAGATACTTCCATATCGATATCCTTAACTCCAGTGCACTTCACAAGGGTAAGAGATCTCAACTTCGTTTTGATGTTTGAAAGAGCAACAATGATCCCAGACTGCGTAAACCTGTTGCACTCCTCCAACTGCAAGCTCTCAAGGGATACTGCAGCTTTGGCAAATGCTACCAATCCACTGTCAGTAACAAAGCAACACCTGCGAAGGTACATCTGCTTCAGGTTGATGCAACCCTTACCTATGGCTTCTATACTTTTATCAGTTACCCCCCTGCAGGAAGTAACAGTAAGTGACACCAGTTTCTGCAGACCTTGAGCAGCACCCATGACCCAGAACCCCCTTTCAGTGACATTTTTTAGACCAGAGAGGACCAGATTTGTTATTGCCCTTCCATAATGACAGATAACAGCCAGAGAGAAATCGGTAATGTTCAAGTTCTGAAGCTTAACCCTTGACAAGTTGGAAGCCAAGGACAACAGATTAGATACTCCATGATCCCCTACAAGAGGGCAATCCTTGATAGAGATTGACTGCAACTTGGGGCATAACCTTGCAAGAGCTTGCAGGCCCTCATTTCCAATATTTGGGCATGATTCCATATTTAAGGTGGTCATGTTGGGGCAGCCTTCGGCTATTGCAATCAAACCCTTGTTGGTGATGGAAGAACAATGACTCAAGTCAAGCTTCTCCAAAATATGACATCCTTTTGCTATATGAGACAGACCCTCATCCCCAATGGAAGATACATTCCACAAAGAAAGTGATCTAAGAGAAGGGCAACCATGAGCAACTGCGGAAAGGCCAAGGTTTGTGACACCACGCACAGAATTGCTTCCTCTGATAGATAGCTTCCCTAGTCCCCCACGGGAACTAGTCCCAACTGCAATTGCAGCTAGCCTCACATCAGTGGCTTTCTTCCCATCCAGACACCTTGTGAGGTAACCATCACATTCAATATCTTGATTCTCGTCTGGAGAAACCGTTTCAGCAACAGAAGTAGTCCTCTCAATCTCGTCTTTGCAAATAGAGCTCATAAGCATAAGCCACCGTTTAGATACACAGGCACATAAGCTCCTCTCTTTGCCACTGGGGAGCCGTCTGAATATCTCAAAGAGGCATTCATCCGGAAGAACCTCAATACCAGGCTCTTGATAATGTTGCTCACCCTCAATAGCTTCGAGGATAGAGCGAGATCGCTTGTTAGGAGGGTAGTACAAATCCAAATTGGAGCCAATAGTAGAGTACAAGCGACCCAACTCCATTGGACTTGGGCAGAAAGAACCCCCTGGGTACAGTTCATCATCACCTGATAAACCCATCCACAAAATCAAAGATCAGCCCAACAAAACAACAGTCTTATACATTAAACGTAATAGGATGTGCCACAACCAAAAGACAGCATTCACCTAAAATCATACAAGAAAGATTGAATCTTTCAACAGAATAACTTCCTCATGTATGCTTATTCCAACAAAGAGAAAAAAAAGGGAAAATATTTTCTTTAGAGAAAAAAAAAGTGGTTTCGGTAAACACCTTCTGATCAGTAGTAGATCAAAGCAAGCTCTAAGAAAACAATTTCTAAGCATCCCTCACAACAACACCCATGAAATTAAAAAGAAAAACACTTTTTTTCTTATCTTGGTATTTCCTATCCATCCAAATCACAAACCTCAAAACCCATACATAAATTGAATCAGCACATGCAGAACAAAAGAGCAATCAAATATTGAAATTCAAAAACAGATATCAGTAACACATATAAAATCAGAAGGAAAAACCTACCGCTGTAATTGACAAGGGCAGGCATGAGCACAGAGGATGAGTCCACACACAAGAAAATCTGCGAGGCAGTAGGTGAAAGCCCTTAGGATCTGAGAGAGGAAGAAGAAGAAGAAGAAGAAGAAGAAGAATGAAAAAGCAGACTATAGAGAAAAGGGTATAGAGCATTTGAGAGTGAAAACCCCACGGAGCAGGGCAAAAAATAGATGAGGAAGAAGGAGCTTGAAATGGATGAAGTTGGGGTCTGGGGGAATGTATAATGTATATATATGTGTGTGTCGTGAAGAAATAAAGTCTTATATTGGAAAAGGAAGAAAAAGATATAGGTGTCGTCCACAGGCAACACCACGCCACAGGTGCTTTGCTACTGCACATTCAGTATGTGCAATGAATCCTTCCCCAAAACCGGCTATTCCCCACATTCAACACATCTCTCTCTCTCCTGGTCCAACCAAACCAACCACCTCAGCATTTTGAAATACATTCTAGTAATCCTAATACCATCTCCTAGAAACCAATACCACCTACACTTTCTCTCTCTTCTTTTTCCAATTTTATTTTATTAATCAAACTATGTTACCATTACTCCAACTTGTGTAGTATTCGAAACCAGTTGATGCGTGAACTTCGAGGAAGATACTATGAACGGTACATACACTAATATGACTCTGTCTTTCGCTTCTTAGGTTGCCCCTACAACTACAAATAAATACCTTTTATGTCTGTAGACCACCAAATAATACTTTCTTTAAAATTATATTTCCTCCTTGACACAATACTTAGCTTCACACAGGGACAATGTTATGTGTGACAAAAATTAAATAAAGCTTGTCCATGTGTTTCTTTTTTCCTTTAGTCATGGTTACTTTCAAAATGTATAAATTAATTAATATACTAATAAACAAGATCTATAATCTGTTAACAAAATATGCCTATTTGCTATTTTGAAATTAACAAAATTTATAGAATCAACTAAGAAGATTTATTTAGAAAAAAAAATGTCGATTTGGTAATTATACGCGTGCAGATGTCAGCTTTATATTTATTAAAACACAGACTAAGAAAAGTATTGTTAAAACTATTTTTACCTTCAAAATTACAAAATTAGCATTACTTAAAAAATTTACCACAATAAAATTAATCATAAATAGAATCCGTATTTTGATAATCGGATCAGACCGGTGAATTAAATCAGTGAGCTACTAAACCGATTCAAATAATTCACTGAATCAATCTAAAGAAAAATGGATAAAAAAAAGTTAAACCTGTAAAAATCTGTTTAAAATCGGTTTAATTAAAAAGATTCTTAATGCATCGTTTTAAAAAAAATAAAAAATAACATAAAATAATTTTTATTTTATATATAAACTTTAATTATTTTATTAAAAATTCAATTTATTATTACAATAATATATTTTATTAAGCTTTTGTATGTTTTTAAATTTTAAAACCGATCAATTTATGTTTTATCTTAATCATTAGTATCATAAAATTATGATATTAGTTTTTTTTTTAATTATCTTATGTATTACTTAATTATTATAACAATTACATTAATATAAATTTAATTTTGATTCAATTGAGATTGAATAAATCAATGTTGTAATTTGTTTAATAACCGGCCCAGATTTAAAATATTGAGTAGAATATATAAAATAGGAAATTATGCATATATATATATATATATATATATATATATACTGCACTAAATTAATAGTCTTATTTATTTTTATTAAAAATTAATAGAACTTTTAAGAAAAAAAAACTATTAAGAATTTTGAGTCTAAATTATTCTCACAAAATTAATTTGTTGAAGAGAAAAGATTGTATTCACTTATATATTGTAAATTGATATTATCTCTAATAGAAGTAGAATTTCTAACACACTTTCTTTACGTCGAGTATTTACAATCTCGTACGTGAGTCTAGATATTTATGAATTATTCAATAATAGTCTGATAGCAAGTGATACGATATGTCCATCAAATTCTATTAAGATAAAATATAATATCATACTTATTTTTTGATGAATGGAATACGTGTGCTGATAAGTTGACTAATTTAAAATTTATTCATAAAGAATCATTTATTGGTATAATAGAGTTTGTTCTTAAAATTCTTTATGAATAAGTATAGTTTATCTATGTATCGTTTTTGTTAACATATGGCTTTTTGTATAGTTTCTTATTTTTATTTTTTCTTTATTTAATAATAATATTTTTTTATGTGATAACAAATGATTGTTGTTACCTGATATGTCAGCTTAATTGATATGTCAAATTACATAGTTACACTTAATATAACAAAATTTATAAAAAAAATATAATATTATACTAATAAATCAGTAAATCTAACCCCACCTTATAAACAACCTTATAAACGATTTTGTGTGTAAGTATATATTATAAATTTATTTTATTTTTAATTTGAAAAAGAATTCAATTATATTGTATATAATATTAGAGTAACAAATTATGTAATATATATAGATGACTTTCATTAAAAATTATAAACAGCTCACCTCTTAAATGGTTTACGCATTCAAGATAAAGTTTACAGTAAATTGGTAATTTTTTTAAGGCTTGCACAAAATTAATTAATAGTATAAAGTTAATTTACACTAATGAAGTGAAAAACTACAGTATGGACACTTGTTTTGCTTTATAAGAATAATAATATATGTCAATACGTCATTGAAAGGTACATATATGATGCATTCTAAAGTTAAAAAAAATATCTCGAATTAGTTAAACAAATTTATGATAATTTTATAGATATTTACTCGACCTATTAGAAAAAAAAAATGAATAAAAAAAAATTCAATGAAAAAAATTAATAAATGTGTTGGCCATATTTTTTTTACAGGAGAAATGTTTATCGGCAAAAATAAATTATACTCAAAGCTGAATTGAGAAAGTTTAACTCAACATGTTAAATAGAATAAAGAAGTCGCTGCAGTTAAATTGTTTTAAATTCACGCGATAAATAAAGTTAGAAATATCAAAAGATTAATCTCATATTATATTTTTTTTTTTTAAATAAAAACTTTTATGTCATTTCAACTATCTTGACAACAATAATTTGTTAATATATAAAAAAATATTATTAAAACAAAAACACTAAAATAGATTTAACTAAAATTCATAAGTTTAAAAAACGATATATAAATAAATTATATTTATTTATAAAAAATTCTAAAATCAGATTAGATGGTATCCTATTACACCAATAAAAAGATATCCCATTATATAATTAACTTAAATTTGAATTTTTATAAAGTGACGTGAATGTTAAAAATTTAATGTTTGATGATGAAACATATTTCTTCGAGAAAAAGGGAGACTAATGGAAAATATATAAAATTTAAATAAAAACAAAAGAAAATTAGTCGGAGTATAAATCAACAAAAGAAATTTTTTGAAAAAGAAAATAAAGAACTAATTAGAGAATAAATGTATAAATAAATAAAAATATGAACTCGAAACAATAATAGAAGGAAAAAAATGAAAGAAGATGCGAAAGAACTAACCTCTGCAGCACCCTTTGCAGTCTAAAATCAAATAATGAGGAGTTCTGGGAGTTCTTCCTCAAAAAATTCAACCAAGGTGATTCAAGTTTTGTTGTTGTTGCTGATTCTTTTCTTCTTATGACTAAAACATATGGAGATCAACCTATTATATAGGGGAGATAAAAATATTGAAAAAGGTGTGAATCTGTGTAATGTGGGACCTGTATGAGAAAAGAGGTAGAAGAATAATTATTCTCGGGAAAATATTAAATATACACATCTTATTTTCCATCTCATTTTCATCAAATTTTATCTATCTTCTTTTTCACTATAATTCATCTCATTTTTGGTTAAAAAAACACCTTAGTAATCTATTTATTATTTATTTTATTAAAACTCATAGTAAATAGCATGTTTCATCATATAAAAATAATATAAAATTAAGGGGGGAAAACAAATATATTAAAGAACTAGATAAAATTTATATAAGAAAAAAATAAAGATAAAAAACTCACAACAAGTAGTCTAAGAAACTATATTAGAAGTTTAAAAGTCAAGTTTCAGATCAAATTATGCAATATTAATAGCTCGAAGAACCTAAACTTATATTTATATTAATGTATTATAGAGGTAGCTTTTTTTTTTAATTTGGTCACAATATTTGTTTTTCAAAGAATTAACTTCGTATTTATTTAATTTAACTTAAATAAACATATATGTACTTCTTATTTTACGTTTGTTCACATTTATTATTGTTTATATTCGTTTTTAATATTCAAATGAACATTAAGATACATTTTATGTTATTTTATACCAATCCTCGATGAATGAGTTTGAATCTACATATAATATATTTATTCAAATATATTAGTAATAATGAATAAATCAAACCATTATCATACAATTTTTTCCATTAAAATTCTTAAGAATAAGATTCAGAAACATTATAAATTATTCTTTAAAAAAAGTTAAAGTAGTAATTGTTACTATAGTCATATTTACTTTTATTTTTACCCGTTTATAAGAAGATGAGTATTATTATATGATTATCAAAAATTAATAATTTTTTCATCCATTCTTTTTTTTTGGTGAAATTTTTCATCTATTCATTATTCACATATTTAGCAAAAATAACCACTAAAGATAGTCAAATTTGCAAATAAGTTAAAATTGTAATTACTTAAATTATTATAATCTACGTTTATTTTTTGCATTATTTATGATCAGTGTATCAAGTAAAATACATTTTATGGTTTATACATAACTAATGTACTTTGCGATGCTATTTAGTTATTCAAACAAACAGAAATTTAAAAACTCGAAAGCATAAGATTATGTGAATGTGTGTGTATATAAAAACTAAAATGTTAATTATTGTCTTGAAGATAATGCTATCTACTTTTTGAACACTTTATTAATAATAATAATAATAATAATAATAAAGGTCATATTAAGAAATTATTGTTTTAAATTATATAGTATTAAAACTTTATTCAGTTTATTTTCTTAACATCGTTGATAAAATTAAATAAAAAATAGATTTAAATGATGGAACAATTTATTAATTAAAATTGGTGTGTAATATCAGTACAGCTAACTGAATTAATATGTCACGTCTCTGAAATGAAGTGCAGATTTTATAATATGTTGTATAGATTGGTTGTGATAGTGAATTAAAACTTAAATTCTTAATAAAAATGAATTGGTTTGTAATTGAGATCTTGTTTTTTTGGTAGGGTTTGAAGGTGAGATTTTATAATTATGTTGTGAGTTTGGAAAATGAGAATAGACAGCTAGAAACTGGAAAGGAGAGAGAATAAAAAAGAGATGGGAAAGTGCAAGTGCATCAATTTGAATGTGTGATTAAATGTATTCAGCCGTTTAACCAAAAAAGTGAATTGAAACCATTACAGTTAGTTGCACTCAGTATGCATTTATTTTAAGACACATTATTTAATTCACAAATTCATCCCCCACTTCACCCTCCAACTTGTTACCTGCAAATCTATTTTTTAAATTTATCTTCTTTTATTTAATTATGAAAGTAATGTTTCATTACTTTTTGTTGTGAAATTTTAGATAAATCTCTATTAAGTTTTTTTCAAAATGATGAAAGGACAAAAATACTGTTAGATGTCTAGTTCTCTCATTTTTCCATTTGATAATATTTCTATAATACAAAGCATTCATGCAAAATATAGGTGGTGGATGGATCATTAACAATCATTCAATAATTCAATATTTGACATTTTAACAACTTTTTTATATATTGTCCAAAGTTACACAAGTTGAAGTTTATTGATTATTTGTTTTAACCAATTTTAAATATGTATATATTTAATAAAACGATTTCTCTTATGTATATATTATGAACTTAGCTCCATGTGTATTTCTATCTTCCACACAAAATAATAATTAATCCCTTACACTATTTTAAGTAAATTTTAAAATAAATAATAGAAAGACCATTTATCTTTTCGAAATCATGATTAATATTCATTTCAAAAAGTTAAAAATACATCGATAAAACATGTATATAATAATTAATCAAATTGTTTTATAAAAAGATGTTCGTATATTTTGAGTTGGGAATCGATCCACCGATGAAAGCTTGTAAATTCATTGGACTATAGCAAAAGTATTATTAAAAATTTAAATAAATTTGATAAATAAATATGAGTGTTTCTTTTTTAAGAGATTAAAAGCCTCAACTCGCACAAGTTCATTAGTATAGGTAAAGAACTATAACTTAAGGAAATGAACCCACGTTACAAGTTATGACTTTAATTTTTTGAATTAAGCAAAAAATATTTTTAATTTGATCAAATTAAAAGTAATATAAATCGAGATGGACCAACTTAATTTAAACTCGACTTTAATAAAAATGACTTTACCTTAACCTTAATTATGATATCTTTTAATCAGCTTTGAACTAAATAATTTAAACAAATATTATATGAAAATAACTAAATATCAATTAATTTTAAAGATAAAAAATAATTAGTTACTATATTAAATAAATTAAATATTATTTTATAAATTAAAAAACTCTTAGTATGTAAAATAATTTATATTATTAATAAAATTTATAAAATAGTTTATAAATTTGTATGGAGCGTTAACTACTAAAATTTTAGTTATTTACTATTTTAGATTCTAAATTAATATTTATACAAGAATGTTATGATGATAAAAGAAAAAGACACGTTAGAAGAATGTTTACGTTTGTTTATTTCATGTTAGAGTTGAAATGTAGTGGAGGTGAATTGAAAAAACAAATTTCGAACAAATAATAAGTAATTCGTCTAAAGTTTCAATGAAGAATTATATGTTCGATTTCAATGTGCTCAAGTTTTTTGGTATTAACACTCGTACTGGTAAAGTTTTACGTCATCTTCCTGTTAGATGGGAGTTTCCTTCACCAGGCTGGGTTAAAATTAACACTGATGGGGTTGCTAGGGGTATCCTGGTCTTGCTACTTGCGGAGGTATTTTTCGTGGGAGTATGAGGGAATTTATTGGAGCTTTTTCTGCATTTCTTGAAGTTCAGACTGCTCTGGTTGCTGAGTTTTATGGGGTTATACATGCTATGGAGGAAGCTCAAAAGATGAGGCTTACTAATGTCTGGTTGGAATGTGATTCTGCTTTGGTTTGTGTTGCGTTTACTGCTAGGACAACTGTTCCTTGGATGTTTCGTAATCGATGGAATGCTTGTCTTAATTACTGTGGGAAAATTAGGTTTACGGTTACTCATATTTTTCGTGAAGGAAATGCATGTGCTGATAAGTTGGCTAATTTATGATTTTTTCATAGAGAGCCTTTTCTTTGGTATAATAGGCTTCCACCTTGTCTATTCTTAGATTTCTTTATGAATAGGTATAGTCTATATATGTATCGTTTTTGTTAACATATGGGTTTTGGTCTAGTCCCCCCGTATTTTTGTATTTTTTTTCTTTTTTTTCTTTTGTTCAATAATATTTTTTTCATGTGATGGTAAATGATTGTTGTAACTTGAGGTGTCAGCCTAGCTGAGATCTTAAATTGCATAGTGATACCTAACATGGAAATTTTTATTTTAAAAAAATATACCACTACCACAAGTTTTTTAAATTTATCTAAAAATTTCAAATGAGTGTGAAATAAGTATAAAAATAAGTCTTGAATTTAGTTTCGAATAATTCATATTAAATTTATCACTCAACACGTACAAAAATAAATTAATTGGATTGATTCAGTTCAATCTAATTAGAAAAAAAACTCAACATAATCTAATTGGATTAAATTAGATCAAATCAAATTCAATCATAAGTAACCCAACTTGTGTTTCACAGTAATTTTGTAAAGATAAATTGTAACTTTTAAAACAAACTAAAAATTACTTTCTATTTTGTCAAATAGTTTTACGAGAATCTTTTACATGATTGTTTTAAACTCAATTTTTAATTACTTTAATAATTCGTTAACTGTTATGAATATAAATTATTTTAAAATTATCTATTTGTATTTATCAAATAAAAATTAGTCATAATTAAGTCTTTTTCCAGAAATAAAAAGTAGAAAAAAAATAAAGTAAAAAATAAAATTATTTGAATTCAGAGAAAAGAAAAAAAAAGTAAAGAAAAATGGGTACAAATTTCTGAGTAAGTTAATCGATACAATAGGGAAAAAAATGTGTTGTGATATTTACCAAATGATAAAAAAATGTTCTTGTATTAAAACTTATTAAATATTAATAAATATTTAAATACACGTATATTATCTTAAAAGTTTGTCCCACTAAAATTTAGGTATTCTCTTACAAAATAATAGCTGATTATTTTTAACCAGACAGTTTTTGTAATTTTATGAAAAAGCTTGATGGGAAAAAACATTTTTAAAAATATAATTTAAAGTTGAAATAAAATATAATTTAAAATGAAAAAATTATTATAAAACTAGTGTGATGGCCACTGTGCAAAGACAGAGGAAGATAATCTTAGCACTGGATGTGCCTGACCAACTTGTTATGCATGGTTTCATTTAACTCTACATGGTCTAACTCGGAGGGCAAATACGTAAAATTAAATCACCATATATACAAATGGAGGCTAAAATAATAATAATTTTATGGATTTACTTTCTAAAAGAGTAAGAAATGATTAATTTATTATGGTGAGTTCATAATAAATGAAATAAATATGTTTTAAAAAAAATTCATAATTAGTTAGTTAAAGTTAATTAAAAGTGAGAAATTAATCATACTTACTAAGGGCACGTTTGCATATGATACGGGGATAATTCATTCAAAATATATCAACGACCCTAGTTATAAATATTGATATACATTTGATTAAGTCAACTAGAAGAATTACTAATTACTTATATTTATATATTGTAAAACTAGTAGAAGAATTAAGTAATTAATAAAAAAATAATTTTAAAAAAAAATAATTAGTTGCATTGAATAAGTTAAATATATTTTTTTATAAATAAAAAATTATTAATATTTAAAATAATTTTTATTATAAATTAATTTTTAAATTGATATATAATATTTATGAATGTTTTAGTTATTATCTACTTATATTATAAATTAATTATTATAAAAATTAATTTAAAATATAAAATAGTTAGTAACTAAAATAAGGTTAGATATCAATTTAGAAACTAGTTTATAATTTTTTCATAATAATGTAAAATATTTTAATTATCAATAATTTTTTAATTTATAAAATAATATATAATTTAATTAATATAGTTATTAATTATTTTTTATCTTTAAAATTAATTATTATTTAATATTTTTCTTATTATGAATGTGAAATAAATGCATATTTAACATTATATTAAATGAAGTTATATGGATATTGATATTAAATGCATATAACTGTTACCTAATATTAATATTAAGTAGATAAGATATATTATAGTTAATTAGTGTTCACCATTTAACACTCATATATAATTAGTTAATTAATGTTCATGATGTACCACCTTAATAATGTCTCAGCATTAGATTGGAGTAATTAAGTTTTGATCATAATGGCATATTTTTTGTTTACTCCAAACCTTTAGCCAATAATTAGGGAAAGGGTACAACTTTTTTATTTTTTTCTATGTCCATCATCATTCCTTGTATTTTTGTATTTACAATACTATAAAAACTATGGCTAGTTTGGATTTTCTTTTCCTTTAAAACAAAATTATTGCGAAAATATAAGAAGCAACAACCCCACATTTCCATCCTTTCTCTCTCCTTCTTCATTCTCTCTTTAAAATTTTTCTTCCATACTTCATCTATTTTGATCACCTCATGTTGTAGCTAAAGAATCAAATACATTTTTACTCAATCGGATTTTCAAATAAAGTAAGTTCATTTTTACTCTAAAGATCTCTTATTCTTTATTATTCTCTATAATTTAATCATCAATCTTAGTGGGACCACTTAAGAAAAGTGTTTCTCTCAACTTGATTAAGTTTATACTAAAATTTGATAATATTTGGATAATTTGCTTCAGGTTCCTAAATTTTGGAGTAGTTCCCCTGATTGAGGTAGAATTTCCATCAAAATAAGGAATTAAGGTAAGGGAAGCTAACTTTATTTTTTTTAATAGTACCCTAGGCCAGAAGATCTAAATGTGGGGCGAACGTGATCCCAATATTCGTTTATTTATATATTTTTAAACTTGTAGAAATATTAGATTTTGATGGTTTAGTAATTAAATGTTTTTTTATGTTAAATAGGATTTGAATGTTGTGGATTGCATTTGAATGATATTGTATGATGAAAATGGTATGGAATTGAATTCATACATTTGGAATAATGTATGAGCTAATGTTTGTTTGTGTATTAAGGATTGATGTCTATGTGGCAACAGAGATCTTCGAGCTTCACTGATGATCTAGGTCACATAGACTAAGATATCAGGTGGTGAGAAGATAATGGAGGAGTTTATGCACACCGTGACATATGAGATGCACAACTTGGGTTGTATTGAACTTACCTTGATCCTTTCTCTTAGATTCACTAGTAATCTTTAAATCAGGTGTTAGTCTTTGGTAGAATTTACTTAATACAGGTCTTCCAGAAGGCGTCAATTGTTATTATGTTTGTTGAATATCCTGGATGTGTAGATCCATGTGAAATCTACGTGATTGTTTTACTTGGGATTTGAAGATTGAACAATTGGAAAATTGATCATGTAATTTAGTTTTCTCTTTTATTTAATTGTGTATATTATAAAAATTTATTTTCACTAGCTTACCCTTGTTTTTCTTGCTGTGTTGTGAACTACGATTACGATATTATGTACACGAGCAGATAATCATATAAGGTGTCAAGAGTCAGATAATCATACAAAGTTTATTTTGAAACTTATATTGTAAATATTTGTGTTTCTATAAGTTCTAATAATGTATTAAGAATGTTTTGAAAACTCTAAACTATATAACTTATATTAGTTAAATGTATTTTTGAGGTTTTATATCGTACAGTGACAAATACTCATTTCTATATTTCTAAAATATTAGAATCGATTTATTCTTTTCATCTAAGTCATACCAATTGTAATAAAATTGACTTAATAATAAAAAATTCATTATTAATGTAATCTTTATCTTTATTGTTGGTGAAACAAAGTATGAAATATGATATGTGAAAAATAATAACCAAATATTACGCAATGCGAATTTTTTCATAAACTTTTTCTTATTATTTTATCATGTCAATCTTCACTACATTACAGTTGTTATCAATGTACATAAAGTCAAAAAATACTCTCTCTCTCTCTATATATATATATGTTAATTATTAGGCGAGACTAATTAATTTAAACAATTAGAAAATTATGAACTAGCCGTGGGAAATAAAACCTAAGGGAATGAAAACTAGTAATTACAATACATTAATACATGAAGATAAAAAGTGAAATTAAACTAAAAAGTTATTATTGAAGGAGTATAACTGAGTTGATTGAATAACGTGAGAGTTATTATAAACTTGTTGACATATGCATAATTTCTATACAAATAAAAAAAAACTGAAAATTATTAACTAAAAAAAATTATGTTTTAAAATTAAAATGGTTTAACATTTATATATACATAATTACGATGATTTCATAAAAATAATAAATATTATTTTTTAAGTGTAAACAAAAAATAATTGAGAACATGTGTTTAGCTTCTTTTTTTAATTTTCTGTAATGTATAAATTGGTTCGCAATGTTTAAACATTACCTGTACTGTTATAATAAATATGTTAGTTAGTTGATTTTTTTTAATTGAGAGAGTCATGTTTTTTAATAAGAACTGGAGTAAATGTTCTAATTAACACCAGGATAGTCTCTTTACAATTTAACTAGTTTATTAAAAAAATAAGATTTTAATTGGGTTTCTATAATTTAATTTTTTAAAACATTTAAACAGGTTTGAGACTCATTAAAAATAAATACTATAAAAGCATTTATTTATAGTATTTGGGTATATAGATGAAGTGAATTAAATGCATTAAAAGGATGTGAGAATGAATTTGATTGTGGTGGGAAAGGGTGAGAGAATTTGCAAGGGGTTGGGTTGACTTGGAAAAGAAAAGTAAGATATAATATTATATTAAAATAGGTCTCAATTTGACAAGTGTATGTATAGCAATTGAAGTTGGATGGTGTTCAGTACTGAGTTTTTGGACAAGTTTGGTGAGATGTACAATGAATTTGATTTTCATCCTTACGTATAGTAAATCGTGTGGGGTCCAGTACAGAGAGACAACCACCGTATACGTATTTAAGACTATTCAAAACTCTCTATAACATTCCAAGACGATAAGAACGTCACATACTCGCTTCAAATCAATGCATCTCTTTTATCTTCACACTCTTAGCTTCACTTATTCATTTTTCTTTATTTTTACACTATTTCCGAGCTTCACTTCAAAATTATCGAATGTTCAGGATTAATCTGTTGCACATGTTAGAGTTTTGCTTATAAAACTTCTCCATTCATTTTTAATTGTTCATAAATTGAATTATGGATATAATTGTGTTTGAGTTGAAACCTTAAACTCTTGTGAAACTTAACTGATCAATTACAATTTGCATTATTTCAACTAAAAAACAAACATATATTATAACACATGAGTTTACCCAATTGATTTGAGTTCATAAAAATGATACACTTTAATTAGTGGTGAATATAATTCACACGTGGATTTCAAATAGTATTTTAAAAAAGTATTTTTTTTTTTAAGTTGTCAACCCAAATTTATAATACAATTTTGAAAGTGAAGATTATTTTGTTAAATATTTAAGTTATTTTTTTTTAAGTATAGTTAGATATACAAGTGTTCATTCAAAACGAGGTAGTAATTAAAAAAGTTATTAGTAATTTAAGTTCATGATTTTTTTTATTAATGAATAATTAAATTAACTGGACCATTTAGTTAAATCCGTAATCACAAAAGAGAGACTATATGCTTTCAAACAAATACAAAATAAGCCACAAATATAACAATACAAAAACTTATAGAGATTCTATGCACTATGTATGAATTAAGTTGTACAAAAAAATCTGACTAATTGTCCAAAACAAATGTGCTAAACAAAAAATAGGAGCCTGAAGCAAGAACAGAAAAGTGATGATGCATTCTATGATAACACTTTGCTTTTCTTGCAACAATGACAGAACTAGACAACAACAACTAGGTTCACCACGACTACATGTGTACAAACCAGCTATGCCATTACACTTCAATATTGAGCTTATCAGAATACTATATAATTGCTTGTGGTGAGAACCAACTGATTTACATAAAACAAGATGCCCCAACTTAAGTGGAATGTCATAAATGAGATTCTCTAGATGTAAAATGTTTTTTAGAGTTTAATGAGACTTAAACCCATGAAATTTAGAAAGGTAGACTAGGATATAATATTTTTTCTATTTATAGAAAATATCCTTATACAAATATATATATATATATATATATATATCTTTATTTTAAGTTTAATAAAGTTTAGATTAAATACATCCATTAATAGTTTAAATGATTTTATAACGCTTAAACGATATTATATGTTGTTATTTAATTGAAGTTTTTATTATTTGAGCGCACTAACATATATCTAACGCTTAAGCACTATTATATGATTGAATTGTTATTTAAGTGATTTTTTTATTACTTGAGCGCACTAACATATACATATATGCATGATATTTCAAGTTTTCAAAATCCTACTTAAGTGATCAAGCTATTATAATAAATCTTTAAAAAAATATTAACATAATATATAATCATTAATATTAGAGGACATATATTCCTTTCATCATCTTAGTCCATTTACTACGATCATCATCAGTGTTAATATATTTAATTTTTTATTTTAAATTATTGGGCTTTGTTTGTTTAACCCAACTTTCCTTTTCTGTTTCAGCTAGGTCTTAATTTTTTTCTTATATATATACCATGTATTTTACTCTCTAACATACAAGTGAATAAAAGTTTCTTTTATATTTATTTTTCTCTACAATTAGGATTCATCAAAACCTCTCTTTCTTCATTACGATTACGTGCGATTACGTACGCTACATTAAAGCATCACATTAGA
>Ga0123342_1003358_pt1 | contig 25716 bp, 10 predicted proteins | sample Turbeawhitnodule_FD_89960 | JGI IMG/M metagenome (GOLD analysis project Ga0123342, IMG submission 89960) | Root nodule microbial communities of legume samples collected from Mexico - Turtle bean Mexico white nodule | ecosystem: Host-associated > Plants > Roots > Nodule | place: Mexico: Nepantla...
AAATATAAAATTATATATAATAAAAACACAAATATAAATAACTATATTTTTGTGTAAAAAAAAAATTTTTATATAAATATATATATATATATATATATATATATATATATATATATATATATATATATATACATATTAGAAAAGAGCAAATAGTCTACGCACTCATATCATATGCACTGACAGAATAATCGTCCAAACACAGACCCTCTTCATCATGTATTACATATCAGATACTAAATTATGATAACTGTCTTAAAAACATGTTACATGAAATTTTCTCTGCACAGTTTTATGAAAATTAAACACAGATTTTGGATGGTTTACCAAAAGCATTAGTGTTTTCATAACAGATTAATACAGTGATAGATTGAGAAAAGTGTGTTCTTTATCTGCTGGTGGAGGCAACAGCTACAGTTCATATGATTCTCGAAAATTTTTGGGAGGATTTGCAGATGTGATATATCAGTGAAAGTAATACAAATAATTGTACCTCAAAGTGCACGTTTTTTTACTGTTCATAACCTATGCTTATAAATAATTAGGGTTAACCATTAATAGAGGATTTTTTTAATAGGGTTTTGATAAGGATTTTTATTAGTGTGAGGAAATTTAATTGCTTCAATAAAAAAAATATATATATTTGAATGAAGTAGTTCAATTCCTTTTGGGTTTTAAATTCTTTGTTTAAATAAGTTGTTTAATTTGTACCATATGCAAATTTCTTTTATATATATGTTATGAAATTGTTTCATTTTGCTTTAAAAAATGTCCATATACAAAAATTTCACCATTTTAAAAAAATAAAAATTCTTTAACTAAACTATAACCGTTTAAATATATTGTATTCTAAATTTACTTAAAATTGAATCCAAGTATAGCAAGAAAAAAAATTTGCTATTTTACAAGATTAATAGAGCAGTGTTCAATAAATAAGTTAGTTAATCTCAAGTTGAATAGTGATATATAAAAAAAAAAAGTTAGTTAAAAGTTAAATAATAATTAAATGCTTTCTAATAAAAAGAATCAAACATATTTTATATATATCAACAAAAATTACATTTTGTATCAGGTATACCTTATCTTATTTAACACTAATAACTCAATTTTATTTCTTATTTTATATTCCAAACCTATCCGTTATGACATTCTTCTAACATTATTTTTTTGTTCAGAAAACAATTTTGCTTGGAGTTTGAACTCAGGTTTTAAAATAACATTTTTCTTACAAATTTATTATTTAACAAAACTATTTCTAAAATACACCATTTCAATTTTTTAATTTAGATATCCAAATTATAGAAAAAAAAATGTTTAGAATAATTTTTATTTTTTAAATATAATTATTGTTGATCAAATTTACACTCTTTCTAACTTAATCATTGTGCAAAATATTTGGTGTGTCCTTTTGGAAGTTAGTTAGACAATTTTTTAACAGTATAAATATTTTTTTAACCGTATAAATAAGATCTTGTAACGAAGAGTTATCTTTAACTTAGAATTGAGAGTTCAGTAGTGAGATAGACTTTGTGTTATAATCTCATATTTCTTTGTAAATTTCTGACCATGAACATAGATTAGGTTTCAATTGAGTCACGTAAATTTTTATGTGTGATTCTTCATTTATTTTTCCTATTTACTTTTTGTCTACTCTTGTGATTTCTTTTGTTATTGTATAGCGTTTGTGAGTCGTAAACAATCTAGTGAATTTGTGTCTATTTTCGTACAAAGTATTATTTGTTCCCGTTGAATTCTTCTAGTGGACATATCAGAGAGGGAAATTACATAATCGAGGAGATCTTGATTTAATGAATCATGAACTAATCCATATAAAAAAAACTTGATGCCACCTTTAACTTAAGATAGCTGATAAAAAAAACCTTCAACTTAAAGATTAATTATTTTTTTTAAGTTTTCATGTTATGCATTATTATGTAACTTGACATCTCAGTGACACCTCAAGCAACAACAATCATCTGTCATCACATAAAAAATATTATTAAAAAAATACAAAAATATGGGGGGACTAAACCAAAATTCATATGCTAACAAAAACGATACATAGGTAGACTATACATATTCATAAATAATTCTAAAAATAGACTAGATAAAAGCTTATTATACCAATGAAATGGTTCTCTATGAATAAATTCTAAATTAGCCAACTTATCAGCACATGCATTTCCTTCACGAAAAATATAAGTAACCCTAAACATCATTTTCCCACATTAATTAAGACAAGTGTTCCATCAATTACGGAACATTAGTCCTAGCGCTACACGCAACACAAATCAAGACAAAATCATATTAATAAGCTTCATTTTTTGAGCTTCCAACATTAAGGCAATGAATTTGGGAATCTTTCTCTTTATATATTGTTTATTTCCAATTAATATGAGACTTCCAACTACACACTTAAATTTGTCTCACACTTCCAATCTTTTGTGAGCATATATATCTCTTTACTAAAACATGATTTTTCCTTGTTTAAAAAAAAAAGGTGAAACAAGAAGGTGCATGATGAAAGGAAGAGAAAGATGATAACTGAATACAAATCGAAAAGCTTTGAAGGACTGTAAAAGGAAGATGGACCACACTACCTATATACTCCTTCCTTTTCAAATTTCTTCATGCATAGAGACCTATGAAACATGGTTTTGGTACGGTTTTTTCCTACTTCCTATGCATGCTTTTGATGCTAAAAGGAAATTCCACCTTATCATGACAAAAAGAAAGTGTGGTTCAATTTTAATAGGTTAGGTTGGTATGAGTTTGGAGGTTAAAAAAAACATTCGATCTTATCTTCAAGGTAGTGTGGTTCAATTTGAATTATGATTTTTAAAATATTATATAGGGTAATTATTACAAGAAAATCATTAAATAGAAACCAATTTTAGAGATAAAAAATAATTAGTTGTTATATTGACTAATTTAGATACTATTTTAGAGACTAAAAAATTATTGGTTTCTAAATTAGTTTTTATTATTAATAAATAGTTTTTAAATTGGTATCTAATTAGTTACAAAGGATTTTGGTACCAAATAGAAACTACTTAACAATAATAGAAACTAATTTAAAAACCAAAAAATATGTTTAATCTCTAAAATATCTCTAATTTAGTCTATATAGCAAATAATTATTTTTTTATATAAAAGTTTTCAAGTGGCATCAATATAATAACTAATTATTTTTTATGTATAAAATTGATTTATATTTAATGATTTTTTTTAGTGTCTCTCTTTCTATTTGTTTAAAACTTATCTGTTTATTTTTTTTTATGTCTTTTGTTGTTGTAAAAGTTTATGTTACAATGATCATTTTGTTATGAATATTCAGAATTCTAGCAATGATTTAATGCGTAAGGTTGGATGTAGAATAATTTTATAAAATTTAATTTGAATAAAAAGAAAAATAAATGCTTTTATAGCATCACCTGATTAATTTTGTTGGATTTTACAGTGACTACTTTGAAGAAAATATAGTTATGGTCGTTTATAGTTGGGTTTTTGGTAAGTTTTTTTTCTAAAATTTAGAAAAAAAAAAAGTAAAAAAAAAAAATTGAAAAAAAAAATGAGTGGTTGTGAGAATTTCAAAAAGTATTTAATGTGATACAATGCAAATTTTATTAGGAACATAAAAAATGTTTAGACCATGAATATCCTTGAGACAAATTTGTTCGAATAATAAAGTAAATTCACGATATGATGAAATGAGGTGTTCTGACAATGCATTTTCTGTCGTACATCTTCCAACATATTTAGTTATTGATTAAAAATAATAGAAAAATATAAATTCATTGGTGAAACTCATTAAATTAAAAGTAGGAAGCAAAATATTTTATAATTTAAAAAAAATAGTTGATGAAAAAATATGTCAAAAAGGTAAGTTAAAATAATATTTTTACTGTAAAAAATTTCATCATACACCCGAACCAACCACTAATCAGTGAAACATTTGAGTTGTAACAAAAAAATAATTTTATACATTTACTTCATGTAAAACTAAATATAAAATAAATTTGTATACTTTTTTTTTAGTCAAGCATATATAAAAAAAAATATTTAAACAGGTTTATATTAACAATATACTGGATTAAATTATAAGTACATGTAGATTTGAAAAAAAAAATCATTGATATCCATCTAACAAGTACCCTACAAGTATAAGACATTTTTCTATTATGGAATGAGAATGCTTATATTTATGAACCCGTTTCGTTACCATTCTTTATACTTTGTCTTTTTTTATTGAATATCTTCACCTTCTACCTTTCATTTATAGTATATAAAGAAAAAAAAATATTTAGAAGGTTGATTCTCCTTGCCCCATATCAATTTAAATTGGCATCCAATATACTTACGTGAAATATCCGTTTTGTCTTTAATGATTTAAAAAAATGCAAAATATTTGTTTTTTCTTTAATGATTTAAAAAAATTTACCTTCCGGACATTCATATCCGTAAGTCAAACCACAAAGTTTTAAATATACAAGTCCATAACTAATATGTCACTTCCAGATTTCATCATCTAGAAGCTTATCTAGACAACATAAATGATCTTGTGAATGCCAAAATTCGTAAGTGAGTTCTGAATCTTGATCCTCAGTACAATTTACAGCACATCATTCCAGATACAAAAATTTGACTCATAACTCACTTTCAGATATGGTTATCCAGAAACTTAATTGAAGTACGAAAATGACCTTCCAGATCTCAAAATTTAGAGTATATAACAATTATTTCCGGATTTCTACATCCGTAAACAAAAATGAAGTCAAGGATAATGTTGGATTTTAAATTTTATGTTGGGTGCATGTCTTAAATGATATGGTAAAGGAAGAAATTGCCTATTTAAAGTTGGACCTTTAAGGAATCATTTCAAGCTTGTGATGATAATTTAACTCTATCACGAAACGAGCAAAATATCAGCCATAATACTGCAATCTTGAATTCACAGAAAAACTTGTCAATACCCGAAAAGTTAGAATGGTAACTTTTACTTCAGACAAAAAAAATGGTGTGAAATAACAGTAGAATAACAGAAAACTAGTGTGAATCTATAACATGTAATTTGTAGACAAAATTCTGTTAGTGTTATTCCTCAATCAAATTTGGATCTTAATTTTGATAAAAACACGATACATTTAACAAAATTATTTACTAAGCAGATTGTGAAATGAAACTCTAACTCTAACTGAAGATCAACACCAAGAAGTCAATAATCATAGTTCATAGTTTATCTACCATTCTTTTAGCAGGCCGAAAAGCACAACAATTTCTCAATCAGCTTTTAAAGCCTGTTTTCCAAGTACAATTTCTCAACTTAAACACTTGCAAACCTCAATCAAACTGAGTAAAAACATAGACATCTCATCTCAACACTCCGATATATTCAGAATAAGTAAGTGAACATATAACAATAATTACAAGATGAAGAAAAAATTATCAGCCACCAGAAAATAACCTCTCGCTGTCATATTTTCCTTGGTGAAAAATTTCCTTGTGGCTGCAACTAAACTTTTGTGAATTATCAAATACAGAATAAAAACAAAGCTACATTTTAATACATTCATATTATTTATTTATTCACCAATAAAAAAATCACTAGCAAATATGCTTGCCAAACCAGATTTACAAGCACACCAACCTATAGTTGCAGTTTAAATCCTTCAACATTACGAACAAATGCAACAGTGCCTATTATTCCCCAGGTTTTCTGTTGGGCACACTTGGCCCATTTTGAACTGGTAGCCTCTAAATGGTTACACTTGTGGACATTTGTTATGATAAACTCTGGCTAGAGGAGAAGCAGCACTTCTTCCAATTGCTCCTTCTGAATATAAAATATATAATGACAGTTATTTGTATTACATTAGCATAAATGCAAATATGAATGAATAATCAAGAATTCTATAGACAGGTATGAAGCTTGGAGAACAGGAAAATTTCACAACTTTCTGCTTCTTGAGTTGAGAAAGTAAAAAGAAACAAGTCATCACTTAGAAAACTGAATGTACAAATTCCATTCCATCAGTTTTGATTCAGTTATATTGGGTTTAAACATGCTTATAGAGATAATGAGTGTATGTTTTTAGAACACCACAGATGAAAAGAAGCACAAAGGATAGAAAAAAGCCACCAAGTATTATTAAACACGATGTCAAAAGGTGTGCTGTGTTATGCGGTGGATACACAGAGAAGTGACAAAAATGAACTAGGAAAAGAACTTATCAACACCAATAGATATCATCGCAGGACCAGGTCATTGCAAAGAGAGATAACCTCTCAGTCTTCTCAAAATTAACTACAGAAACAGAGTGCCCTTTACTTTTCCTCACTAGCAACCAGCGTTAATAATATTGGATAAAAGAAAGTATTGACAACTCCAAAAACTCTTCATGAAAACATTTTAGAAGTAAGACTGGATTATCGTGAAGTATAGCAGTCAAAAGAAAATACAGTACATACATATAAAGAATAAAAAAAATGAAAAAATATAATTGTAATGAAAAAATAATGAAAAACAACCATATAATTAACAATATTAGCAAGTTTAGAAATTCAAATAACAATAAAAAACCACTAAGTTCAAGTTCAAGACTGAAAATAACAAATGCCCTAAAGTTCTAATCATCTGACTTTTCTTCAACCCAACCTAATTATCTTCAATGTTATCCAATGGGGCACATCCATCCTACTCCTCTTCCCCTTCAAAGCAAGTCTTGAGAAAGTTAATTAATTCTTCAAATTCCTTAAACTCAAAATCAGAGTTATCAAGATTCAATTCATGCTGATACTGAAGTTGCACCAGGATCTTTCTTGGAAGCATGGGATGATCCAATAACAATACCACTACTTGATGGTTGTTTTCTTTTATTGCTTGCTTTTCTCTTGTATGAGGTGGAAGGGAAACAAGAGACCAAGTGTTATTATGTAGAGCAAAGATTTTGTCTTTCATAGCATAAAATCATTATGGAACACAATGAGCTTGTTTTGTTGTAGTAGATTCTAAGTAGGCAAGAAGAAGGATTAGGATGAACACGAATTTGTAAAGTACCAACTTTGTATCTAGTCTGCATAAGATGAATGTTCAGAGGTCTTGATGATTGACTAGGTTCTGAATTAGATGTAGATGGAGAGATGGTTGAGGAAGGTGATGAGGATGGAACATATGAGATGTATACAGGTGTGGTGGTCGGTGTAGGTGTTGAGGACGGAGCATACGAGATCTAAACAGGTACAATGGTAGGTATAGCTATTTGGGATGGTGAGACTATGGGAATATTAAAGGAAGAAAGAGGAGAAGATAAATATTGTAGTAGATTGGGTAGAGAGAAAATTTTCAGTATAAGGAAACTTGTTTTCATTGAAAGCAATATCTGTAGATACATAAAATCTACTAGAAGGAGATAAGAAATTGTATCCTTTGTTGGAAGTCGATAGCCAAGAAAGAGACATTCTTGAGAACAAAAATCAAGTTTAGGTGAATTGTATGGTTTAAGAAAGGGAAAGCGAGGACATCCAAAAGGTCTGAGAAAACCATAGCCAAGTGCTATCTTGAAAAGTGTATACAGCACACCAAAATTTATAGAGCAGAGGGTATTTTGTTGATGAGATACATTCTTGTAAGAAAGGCATGGTCCCAATAGGTCATTGTAAGACAAGCTTGACTGAGAAGAGTAAGGTCCATGTCAACAATGTGACGTTTTCTTTCAATGGTGCCATTCTAATGACGTGTATGAGGAGATATAATTTTGTGTTAATACCATGAGAAGGGAGATAATCATGAGAAGGACAGAATTCACCACCGCAATCAGTTTGCACTGCCTTTAGTTTAGTATTACATTGCAATTCAATCATAGACTGCAATTGTTGGAAAATGAACAAAGCATCCGATTTGCGTTTTAAAAGAAACACCCAAGTAAATATCGAATAAGCATCCACAAAAAAAATATAGTAAAAATAGTTATTAGTAGATGACACAAGTGAAGGACCCCACAAATCACTAAGAATTAATTCAAAATGAGAATTATAAATACGAGAGAATGATGAGAAGGAAGTCTGCGATTAGCCCACACAACAAGCTAAAAAAAAGGCAAACTACTTTTATTATTGAAAGGTACATTACAAGACTGAAAGATAAGACAAAGTACATTTAAATTGGGATGTCCTAACCAATGCCATTATGAGCATTATAATTACAAGTATTACTAGAAACAATTCTGTTTAAACTAGGAACAGGAAAAGTAGAAGGTTGTTGTGTATGAGAGGTAAGACACAAGCTTGGGAACTAATACTGGTCATCGGTCCAACTTGTCCATGAAGAAGAACTTATTAGATGCATGGCATTTGACAAAACAATGATCAGGATCAAAACTGAAAATAAACATTGTTGGCTGAAGACTTGCCAAAGATGACAAGAGGATCCAGGACACATGTCAACAACAACATGATAGCAGTTGCAATAGTGGATAGCAGTTGCAATAGTGGACAGAGTTGCAATTGAGGGCACAAGAAGTTCTGCTCTTCAATGGTCAGTTTTCTGCAGACTGGGGCATTTGAGCCTGAACCCACACATTCGGCCATTCCAATTTGCATGACCAGACAATGTTGTGCACAAGCTCATGTTGAAGCACGCACAGCTGTGAAAAGATTATGCATGAATATGCAGAGTCTTGCATGTTACAACATGCACAGCCATCCATATTTAATGTACAGTTCAATAGAGACACCTGAAAGATGGAACAGAAAGAAATACATGCTGCGTCAAGAAGTTTCAGCCAATGCTACACCACTGATTCTGGCCTCAATTTGAAAAGGCCGAAAGTAATGAGCAGTCAACTTGGAATGGATCATTTTCTTGAACCAAATTGCTGGCTATAAAGCCTTAGCATCAAATAAACCCACTCTCCTCGAGCAAATGTGTCCTCAACCAAACAATCTCTAACAAATACCTCAGTCACCAACATGAATAGTGTGCTTCTAATTGCACTGTGTTTTGGTAAACAATTTTGCATAAAGACTCAGCCGAAAGTGAAGGATTTGCCACTGTTTCAACCAATCAATTGCAAAGCACCTCAGTTCAAGTACTCGAAACCCTTTTCAAGACCTTCATTTGTCCATCCATCACAAGTTGATAGGCAGAACTCCTTTTCAGAGCTGTCACTGCAAGCAGATAGTTTTCTACAACAATTTGATAACTCATGTGGGATCCTGGACCCTGGTCACTTGCAATGGAACTTGGAACCCCCATCAAGTCTGACAATTCTTTAGCAAATAACTCAGCTACTGTCTGCAAAGTAAATGGGTTCTGGAGGGACAAAATGTCCATTGCTCAAGTGCCTGTTGACAACCACCAAACCCCCTATGTCTAGGCAACCCCGCTATAAAATCCATCTCATCTCTAATTAGGGATGATATAAACCATATAGAAAGGGAAACTGGACCAAAATGTGTATGGAAATACTCAAAGGAAGAAGCCACTTAAAGGATTTAAGCAGATACTACTACTAACACAATAGAATGAAGCTGAGCTGCTCACAAGATGGAAAATATACAATATGACCACGGAAATGGTGAGTTTGCAGGTGATTTGGAAGGTCACTAATCCTCAGTGGATGGTTTATAACAACTAAATTTCAATGCAAGTTAAGCATTTAATTAAAATGTGGCAAACAAAAGTTCCAAACAGGCATGCATTATGTTAAATGTCACCGCCCACTTTCATTTAAACAATATTAGAGTATATAATTATATATAATAATACACAAATCAGCAGCTTGCACATAAAATGGGTCCACTAATCAACCCAAAATCTACTTAAGTTTTCAGGTTCAACATTGAGACTGACACAATTATTTCACTGGAAGTACATAGTGTGGGATAAAATGTCAACACTCACCTGAAGCATTCATTACGCACAAGAGCTATCGTCAACATTTCAGTTGGAGTCTGAATTTCAGAAAAATACTGTTTGACTTTTCAGTAGAAGTGGCTCTTTTTCCAGAACTTGAAACTTCATGATGTCTAAAGCCATAGGCAGAATGTCAAATTTAATACAGAAGACTACCCCTTTTACTTTCTAACCAGTCTTGATACAAGTTAAATGCTCTAACTGGTTCCTCCAATTTGCAGTACTTGTTAAATAGAATCTGCACTGGAATATGATCATTCAATAAACCAGATTTTAGTATTTTGGCATATAGCTCCTCTGCCTCTTTCATCCTACCTCTAATACAGAACACCCTAACAAGTTCAGTATAAGTTATTAAATCTGGGTCATACCCTCTCTGCACCATCTCATCATGTAATTGAAGAGCAAAATCAGGACGTCCTAAATTACAGGCAGCACCTATCAATAAATTATAGGTAACAACATCAGGAAAAATATCTCTTGAAAGCATCTCTTCCTTCAGGGAGCAAGCACCATAGAAATTATCACTCTTCACTTGTGCAAGAATTAAAGCATTGTACGTAAATACATTCGGGTGAACACCAAAAGCTAGCATTTGATCTCTTGTAAAAAGCGCATTGCTAAGATCATTACATCGTCCGTAGAAGTCAATCAGTAGGTTCCATATTAAAGGCTTGGGCACCATTAAATTGTTCAACATACACCAAAGCAAGTTTTTTGCTCTAGCAATCTCTCCATCAAAACAAAGGCCTCGAATCACAACCTGGTATGTAATTTGATCAGGCATAATTCCCATACTATACATGACTCCAAGGGTATAGCAAGCCTCACTAATTTTACCTTCTTTGCAAAGAGCACCAATAAGAATATTATAAGTAAAAACATCAGGAAGTAAACCTTTTTTAAACATCTCACATGCATATCCATATGCAAGGTTCATTTGTAGACTCTTGCAAAATCCATGGATGAGAACATTATAAGCTACAACATCAACTTTAGTACAATTTTGAAGCATCTGATCCCAAAGACTGAGAGCCTGAACAACTGCTCCTTTCTTAAAGTAGTTATCCATAAATATAGTAGAGGTCACTAAATCAGTTATATATTTCTCGTCATCATCCTCCAATATTTCTTTGAGCATCCTTTTAGCTCCCTTTAGAAGACCTTTCTCGCACAGAGCACGCACCAGTATATTACAAGTAACCCTGTTTGGCAGAACCCCAGCATTGGACATGGTGGAGAACAGAAGCAAAGCCTTATCCATGTCATTAACAGTGCAATAGCCTTTAATCAAACTGTTATAAGTAGCACAATTGGGACGAGGACCAAATGCTAACATCTCTCTAACAACCCAATCCGCTTTCTCCAGAAAACCAATTTTGCACAGCCCATTTACAATATGGTTGTGGGTAAACACATCAGGAACAACACCTTTCAGAACCATTTTCCTCCAAAGCCAAAGAGCTGCTTCTAACTTACTGTCCAGGCACAAAGACCTAATAGTGGCTGTATGTTCAGCATACTTGAATTCACAAGCATATCCCATAGTTAGACCTATCTTTACCAAACATAGATTTTCCCTGCAACATAAAGTCAATCATATTGGAATCCCTTATATATTTATCCTAACATATAACACAAAAGAGATATACATATATGGGGATGTAGCTAACAAGAAAGCCATTTAACATGATCAGAACAAATCTGGGCCAAACAACCATGCATGGATGTCAAGATTATAAGCTTTTTAAAACCACAGAATATAGGTCATTTCAAAAAGTCATGTGAACTCTTAAAAACTTGTATAACTTACGTGTTTTAGGGTTCATTTGGAAAAGCTTATTTACAAATTATTTAGACTTATCTAATGACATAAACATTTGCATAAGTATTTAAAGATCTTGTGCAAATATCTTAAAAATTATGGTAAGTCCGTAGCTGTCTCAGCTAAATTCAATAAGTTCTCTAGGATAACTTATGAAAATAGTTTAACCATGTTTCCAATTATATTTTAAAAACAATATAGGCCTTGTTTTCAATACAATTTCGGCGTTTAGTTTTTGGATATAATATTATAACATTAAATGTTCTGGATGAGTAGTTGCTACTTTTCTATAGGATTATTAGTGATAAATTTAGATATTAAAACTTATATGTAACTGATAAAATAGTCCTCACTTTAGTGCATAGTAATTTCAATCATCAGAAACATGTTCAGATCATGGTGGTTTAGCATTTTTGGATTAGGACTCCCATAGTGTTTGGTCTTGCTCTACCTTCTATGCTCCCCCCTCACTATGTCCTTTTGTGGAAGGAGTTCCAAACCTCCAACTAAAACCCTTGGTTCACCTTCCTCACTGCAACCAACATGACAATGCTGAAATCTAATACCAAAACCAAACCCTCAATCCTCTGCCTCTAAACCGATGAAGACTGCCCCCTAAAGAACACTAAGAGGTCCCAACATCCTCGACGAAGACCGTCCTCATCCAAATAGATCCTACGTCACTTTACCTTCTTAATCCCTTCTCCTATAAGTGTTCATCAAGAAATCCAAAAATAACCTTATATTATGCACTTACACATATTATGCACTTACATGATAATCACTTTATTAGAGATAAGATTAGTTAAGTTAAGAATTTGCTAGTAGAGTAATAATTAGTTTATTATCTATATAAAGTCTCTTTGTAATCCTTTTGATTCAACTCTTTTATCGATCAATACACATTATTTTCAAGACTGAACCGTGTACTCCAATTTCAGCTAGTTGTTCATCCAATCACATACATAATCTTTCATTCGTGGTAAGATCTAAAACTCAACTGCATAACACTGTATCTGTGTGTGTGTATATATATATATGCATAGCATGATACTATGATTCAATTCAACCTACAAATCACTTTCAACTATTTTTCGAATTCGACGATAATCGAAACTAACCTCATCGTCTTCAGCCGCTCCAAGCTATCCTTGAGCATAGTATCCAGCGCATTGAAAACGGCGTGCCGTCCATTCTCGTCGGCGCCGAAACTCCTGTCATTCGACGAGCAATCTCCCGAGTACACTTCGCACTGTTTCTCGATCGCCGCGTCCACGTCACAGCAAACCCTGCAACCAACCACGGAACGACGTCGTTGAGGTCAGAGGCTCGAAAGAAAGAGAGGCGAGGCAATACAATGGAGTGAGGGAGAGAAAATAGATGCCTGGCTTGTGCGACGGCGTCGTTTAGGGAGCGCAGAATGTGAGCGACGACGTTGCGTTTGACGTAGTGAAAGGTGCTGTTGAAGAATCGTAGCAGAGGAGGTTCTCCGGTGGCGGCGAAGAAAATTGCGGTTTCTGCCATCGGTTTTGGTTTCACTCGATTGAAGTTGAAGACATTTGAATCGAGAGAGTTGAAAAAAAAGAGGAATATTGAGAGATAGAGAAAGTGTTATATCTCTGTGTCTGTAGGGTGTAGCAGTGGCAATGAACAAACTCTTAAGAAAATAGCTTATTTGTGCAGAAAAATTATAATGTTTTCCTATAAAATAAAATAAAAATTATAATGTTTTCCTATAAAATAAAATAAAAATTATAAAGTTTGATTGAATTTTAAAATTACAAAATTTTCAAAAAAATTACATTGAATTTAATTTTTTTTTCAACTTAGTTTTCAAATATGTTATGGATGGTCTTATATAACGATTTAAATAACTCTAATATTAGATTAAGAATGAATTTAAACTCAATTCAATTAAAAAAAATTATAATATAAGATTTATTTTTATAAAAATTAAATATTATAATCATTATTATATATGGGATCTCAAACAAAGTGTTATGGCTTATTAAGATTGAGATTTGGATGTTTTTTCATTGGTTTTTATAATTGTTATAGCAAATATTTATTTATTAATGTTATTGTATTTATTTTTTCACTAATATTATTATAATTATTTTATTGTTGATGTTAAGTTAGGATTTTATTTTATTTTTGTCATGTTATTGGATTTATGTCAAACAATATTTTAATAGTTTGAGTTTCTTTCCACTAATATTAATTAGATTTATGTCATGGATAACTTAAATTAAGATTATTTACTAATAAATGTTAGTTAGGATTTTTCCAACTAATGGTTGGAGAACTAATTTTCAATTGATGTTATCTAGGTTTTTCTATTCATGTTAATAATTAAAACTAATTTTCAATTTACATTGTTAAAATTTGTTTTTTTTTTTTTTGTAAATCATTGTTATGTTGTTCTTGTTGATCATGGTTTTTACCAAAGTTAGATGAGAGATTTTTTTAGACAATATCAATCAAAAGTAGGTAAAATAAATCTCAGTCAACAATAATCTATAAATAATCGATATTAATATAAATAAGTGTGGTTTACATCAACAACAAAAGACAAATTCTACCAACATCAATTAAGAAAAAACTTTCTTAATGTTAATTTGAAAAAAATCTTAAGAAACTTCCACTGAAAAAATAAGTTAAACCAAAATCAACTAAAAATTCATCAGTATCAATATTTTCCAATTATTAATAGTTATTTAGTTTTTTTGCATTTGATAATAATTGAAATATTTTATTCAAATGATAAAATTAGAATTCAATAAATTTGATGTTTTATAAAATCATATTTAAAGAATGAAACAATTTAATTGAATTTGAATTCATTTCATTTGAATATCTTAAAATGTGTGGAATTCTTTGTTGAAACCCAAAGACAATAAATGTAAACTTGGTGGGTGCATAAGTTGAAATAAGAGTTACATTCACAATTTTAAAGACATTCACAATCTTATGTGAAAATTAAGAAAAATACAAGAAAGGTGAGTTGAATTATTTTTTAATTTATTTTATAGTGTTTAGGCAAATATTATATGTTCTTAAATATTTATTTAATGATTTTAGTCAGAATAAGCTATTAATTAGTGAGTGTCGTGTCTGATGAACATACACCAGTTTAATGCTTATTATTTGATTTGTTAAAGTAAACTATTTTAAAGGCGTGTTCTCATAATGACTCATAGAACACGTTATGTCTGGTGAAGTGCAATAAGCACAACTTTAACACTTAATAACTCTTCTAGTAAAAAAATGTTTTTAGAAACTTATTTTTAGTGTTGCTCTCCTTCTCAAGTTACTATGAGAAATCATAACATGCAATGTAAAAGAGATGAAGGATAAAAGGAAATACGCAAAATAATTTTTATTGATTCATCTGTCACAACAATCTACACTCAGTTCTTAATCCAAAGATTGAGTTTCATTATGCAAACTAATGTAGCAAAGTACACTTCAAATATTATTTGGACACTTAGCCACTCTTGACTAATCTCTTAAGTATTATTTTCACAAGCCACTTATAGCTTAATTAGTATTATTTTGATTTGCAACTAGTACTAACTAACCCCATTAAGTGTTTTTTTTCAAGTTACTCCTAACTTAACAAGTATTCTTTGGACTCCCAATCCTTAACTATGATTATGTCATATTTATTTCCTCGTAGACTAGTTTAACAGAACCAATCATATCTATATGTGTAAGTTATAAGGGTCTTACAATAGAAACGTAGTTTTTGGGTTTAAAATGAGCTTTTAAATGCTCTCCCCTTTGGCATGTTTCATAATGAATATTAGCTTTTCATGAAAGATTGGACAATGCTGTAACAAGGTTTTCATTTGAGAGCTTTGAAATATATTTTAGATTTAAATGCCATAAATTTTTGTTCCAAAGCCATATTTCATCTTCTTTGCAGAGCGGGCAAGTGACATTTTCCTTATTGAGATCTATCATATCAATCTCATATAAATTCTTCTTTTTATCTAATAGAAAAAGATAGTTTGACCATTAGACAGTGAGATTATGCACTTGCCATTGCTAAAGGGAACTATATAACCACTATCACACAATTGATTTATGCTCAGTAAGTTATACCTGAGTCCTTCAACACATAAAACATGTTTAATAAACATAAGGGGATTGATTTTAATAAAATCAACACTTTTGTCGACTTCATTGGAGGCTACTTTGCCTTTGACATGGTTTAAGAAGTTTAGGAATGTAAATTTTGTGTTTGTCATGTGTCTTGAGTATCCACTATCCATGAACCTTGTCAGTCCCCAACCTCTTCCCGTAAAACATATTCAATAAAGATCATGAAACTCTTTTGGTACCGAAATTTTCTTAAGTCATTTCCTAATATGCTTATTGTATCTACATCTCACACTTTTGTGACTATACTTTCGACAATGAAGACAAACACCCTTAACTTTTTACAAAATGTTTTTTTTCTCTTTCTTAACAATAAGATCATATCCTAATATGGTTTTGTCAGATGCATGTCTGAAAGTTGAAAATAAAACATTAAAATATTTAAAGCCTCTGAGTTTTCAAAAACCTTTTGAAAATCATGCTTGCAACATGTGTTACCTTTTCTTCCAAACATTTGATTTTCTTAGTGTCTGGCTTTTTAGTCTATTTTAGCATAAATATCTTTTCATAATATGATAATTGATATGTTTTCAACTTTTCATTTTTAAAAAGTATTTTTTTTTTAACTTTTGTTTTAGTTTGATACATTCTTAAGAGATCGAGTTACAACTCATAAGAAAATCTTTTTAAGAAATATAATTTTCATCTTCATCAAGCCAAGAACAAAATGAATCTAAAGTTGAATTGAAAGAAGAATTACAGTTAAAAGATACATCTTCCTCTATGTCTATCATTAGCATCTTCCTCTATGTCTATCATTAGACACAAATTGGCATGTTATGTGTTTGATCTAGTGTCCAAATCCTCCCAAGTGGTTATCTGATTCTTCTCCTTATACTGAGACTTTTTTCTTTAGCTTAAGACATTTGTTTCTCATATGCCCAACTTTTTATATTCATAGCAAGTCATTTCTTGAGAATCTTCATCCTTTTTGATAGATTCAAGTTCAACATATTATTTGTTTGATTTTGATGGTATCTTTAAACAAATAAGTATAATACATAATTTTATGTGTATAAGGTCATATCAAATACAACGTATCCCGTGTAATCCATAAAACACAAGTTGTATGGTTAGACAAATGCAAACATTGTTTAATATACGCTTCATCTAACAAATGCAAACTTGATTGTTTATTTGCTCTCTAACCTCTTTTGTAGTTCAAAATGACACCAAAAAGATCATCTCTTGTCGTTACCACCACCACCGTCACGAAGACCACACACCATGTTGATTTTTCTTGAAAATTAGTTTCTAATTGGATATTTCATTAGTTTTTAAGAGATGAGACAAACTAGATCGAGCATGACAAGGTGTTTGACCTTGTTAATTGGATAATGTTATTGTCTTTGTAAATATTTTATTAAATTATTATTTTTTAATTTGTATGTATTTTTTTAAAAAAAAGAACAAAGGGAGAGGAAACATGTTTATGAATTGATGAGAAAATAAGTTGTGGATGCTGGTCCAAATTGCAGAAAAAAAAGGATATAGTGTTGTTGGCCATTTTAATGATCCAATTTATTAGAAATTATACTACCAACATTAATTTCAAACTATTATACAAAATTTATTTCATAATAATGATGATAAATCATTGTGAGATAGTTTGAAACAATTAGAATAATTAAAATTTAATTTAAAATTAATTATATACTGAAATTCTCCTTGTATTTTTCATAATATATTAATAAAGAGATATTTTTCAACTTCTTTGAATCTACACAAAAAATATTCCTTCCAAAAAAAATGATTAACACCTTTAAAAAATGTCATTATGTAATTCTTTTTATCCTTTTTGACGTTTAAAAGAGCTTTGAAGACTGAATTCTTTACTTATTTTTTTAAAATGATAAATGTTTTAAGTGATACTTTTATTAAGATATTAAATTCATTTCAAAATGGTATATTCGAAAGAGGTAAAATTATATTCATTATTATGGAATGAAATTTTGAAATTAAAATAAATTTGTTTTCAGAAGGTTATTTTTAAAAAATGTTGAATTAATTTATAATGTATTTTGATAGAAAACTTTAAGAGAATAATTTACTTTTATAGAAAAGTTTTATAATGGTACACCATCTAAAATTTTTAGGTTAATTAGGATATTACTAGTTAAAGTTTGGAGAACTAATGTTGATGTTGATTAATTTTTTTATTAATGTTAATAGAAAGTATATTTTTTATTTATATTATTATAATTATTTATTGTTGCTGAAACCATTGTTATTAGTGAGTGTTTTATTGACCACTATTCAGAGATTATTTTTTGAGAATACGAACTAGTTTTTTTTTTCCAATTAACATCTATTGCAGTTAATTTTTTTATTGATGTGTACAATTATTATTTATTTTATAAACAACACCAATGTTATTTTTTTTCCAGTATTGATTTAGAAAACTTTTAGCCAATATTAACTATGATGGTTTGTTTGTCAATATTTGTTAGGTAAAAATTTTAATCAACATTAATCGAAGATTATTGTGGTGAAAAAAATCTCTAATAATAATGCTATAAATTGAGGTTAATCTTAATAATTATACTCAAACATCTAAAAAAAAAATTTACTTGAAAAAATATTAAAATAATTTTGACAGAAAAATAACATAAATCAACATTAACTATAAAAATATAATCAATATTGATTTTTTAAAAAACAATTTTGACTTGAAAAAATATTAAAATAACTTCACAAAAATAGCATAAAAACACTCACTACAAAAAAATTATCAATATTAATATTTTAAATTATTATTAATTTTTAATTATTTAAATAGTTATTTGCATGTAACTGGAATACTTTATTCGAGCAATCATTATTAATATTTATGTTGATGATATTGTCTTTAGTGCTACTAGTGAAACTGTGCAAAGAATTCTTTAAGTTTATAAAGAAAGGGAGAGTTCAAGATGAGTATGATGGGAAAACTCAAGTTCTTCATTGGTCTTATCAGGCAAGGAGAGCAAAATCTACAAGAAAATCATTAAATAGAAATTAGTTTTAGAAGAAAAAAAATTAGTTGTTATATTGACTAAATTATCAACCATTTTAGAAACTAAAAAAATGGTTTCTAAATTAGTTTATATTATTGTTAAATAGTTTCTAAATTGGTATTAATTAGGGACCAAAATTTAGAATCTAAATAATTGGTAGTTAAAACCTTGGTAGCTAATTAGATACCAATTTAGAAACTATTGAACAATAATAGAAACTAATTTAAAAACCAATTTTTTAGTCTATAAAATTGTCTATAATTTAGTTAATAAAACAACTAATTATTTTTTGTCTCTAAAATTAGTTTTTATTGACACAATGGCACGAAGACACCTATGGATACGTTTGTCTCTCTTTATAAGGATGTGAATGATAATAAAGTATATCATATAATCTACACAGGTATGATAAATTCATTTCTTTATCTTACTTTAATTAAGTCTGATATAATGCACATTGTTTGTTTGTATGCAAAATTCAACCACATCCAAAAGAGTCTCATTTAAGTGTTGAAAAAATGATATTTTGATATATTGTGGGGTTTACTAGTTTATGTTTGTGTTATAAGAAAAATGTGAAAAATGTTAGTTTCAAGATGAAAGACATTTACTATGCATAAATCATGTTATAGAAAAAGAAAAAAACAAGTGAATGATGTTAGTTCATAGGACTTTGTGTTTATCTCATGGTGAAAGAAGAAACATAACTCTATTGTTTTATTTATAACAAATTAGAAATATATGTTAGCTACAAGTTGGTGTTCAGAGGTTCTATATGTAACATATAAGATAGAAGATTACTATAATTTTGAGAACAATATACCTGTGTATTTTGATAATACTAGTGAAATCAATTTATCTAAAAACCTTATTCAACATTTTAAGGTTAAACATATATGAATAAGATATTACTTCATTTGTTATTATATTTAGAAAAATATATTTGAATAAATCATTAATGAGTTGATATATCTACTAATACTCTATCTGTAAAATGTTCTTATTTCATTAAATTAATTTGTTATTATATTTAGAAAAATATATTTAAATAAATCATTAATGAATTGATATATCTATTAAGACTCTATATGTAAAACGTTTTTATTTCATTAAATTAATTTTAAGTATTATTGATTATCCAAACACGCATTATTAATGAGACAATTATGAATAATTTGTGAAGTATTACCTTGTGTATTTGATTCACCCATAATCAAGTTACGTTTTAAGTGTATTCATTAAAAAACGGTAAAACAAGTGGATACAATAAACATTGATTATTTTTTTGTTTATATTTAAGTTATTGTTATATTATTAGTATAATTACCTTTTTGGTCCATACATAGGGGTCAATATTCAATTTAATACAGTGGTTTAAAAAAAAATTAGTTTGGTCCTAAAGTTTTTTAAAAAACTTCAATTTGGTCCCTTCAGTTAAGTTTTCACCAACGATGTCAACTATTAATGACGTGATGCATACAATGACATTGATTCAAATAAATTTAGATAAACTTATTAATGACGTGGACTAAATGAAAATTTAGGGTTTGGACACAACGAAATTAGGAAAAGAAGATTGAGGGAGAGGGAGGTGGAAGCTGTGACGACAGTGGTGGTGGAGTCAAGGGAGGGGGCGATATCAAACCCTAATCCTTTTTCATTCTTTGCCTACGCCTCCGCCTCCCTCTCCCTCTATCTTCTTTCTCCAATTTTGTTTAACTAAAACTCTAAAATTTTATTCAATCCACGTGTATGAACCAATGTCTGTGCACCACGTCATCAACCATTAACACTTGGTGAAAACTTAACGAAAAAATCAAATTAAATTTGTTTAAAAAAACTTTGAGACCAAATTAATTTTTTAAAATTCATTGTATTAAATTAAATATTGATTCAAAATATAAAGACAAAAAGATAATTATACCTACATTATTTTTCCTTACTAATTTTATTTGGTATAAACATCAATTTGTAATGTTATATATATATATATATATTTTTTTTTTTAAAAAAATTCATAGAAAATAAAAAAATAACCTATCAAATATTAAGAACAGTGTAATAATTAATTATCCTATAAAATTAAAATAAATAAAAATATGAATAAGATATCAATTCTTCATTAAATCAATTTTAAATATAATTAATTATCCAAACACGCGTTATTAATGAGACAATTATGAATAACCTGTGCAGTATCTGAGCAGTATTGTGTTGTCTTTGATTACACATAATCAAATTACACTTTAAGTGTATTTATGGAAAGACAATAAAGCATTAAAAATTGTATATATTTTTTATATTTAAAAAGATAATTTTATTCACACAAGTTGATATAATATAATAAATATTGAAGAAATCTTTTTTTTTTTTTATATTTAAGTTACTATTACATTATTTTTCTTACTAATTTTATTTGGTATAAACATCAATTGTAATGCTATATATATTTTAAAAATCATAAAAATAACCTGTTAAATATCAAGAACAGTGTAATAATTAATTATCCTATAAAATTGAAATAGATAAAGAATTAAGACCATAAAAGAATATATTACAATATAAAAAATAAAATAAAACAAGATATAAATGCTACATGTTATTTTTATAATATATCTTATTAAAAATATTATTTTAATAATTATATATTAAAAAAATATCAATTAAAACTATAATGTAACACAGTATAATTATAAAATTACTCAGTTTTAATAAAAAGTATTTGTCTATCAAATTTATCAAACTGTAATATAGTGTAAGTTTATGAACATTTGGTCAAAACAGTGTTACTAACCATTTTAATTAACTCAGGTAAAATTTCGTTAACCACGGTTAATTTCATTCATTAAGGAAGTGACAGAGTTGCCGAAGCACAGCACGCGAATTTTGCGTGTGCCAGTTCACTTTAACCAACTGCAACGAAATCCCAATAATACCCCAATTCTACATTCAACTCAGAGCAGAAGGAATGAGTCAACATGGGTAAATTCGTCATTTCAAGTCAAAACCTCGCTCCTCAAAATCCAGTTTCCAACACTGTCTCTTCAGTAAAATAACACACTCTCTCTCTCTATGCACTTGCGCAAAACATAGTGAAATAAAATTAGTACTAAAATAAAATTAAACTATTTATTGAATACAAATGAAATTTAATAAACATAAAATAAATAAATTAAACTGAGAAAAATTAAAATTAGTTTCATGCTTATTTCATGTCACAGTCTCACTCTCACACTCACTCTCGCGGTTTTTCATTTCTCAGTTTTCTCTCTTCCTTTGTTCCTTATTTCTTTCTGCTTTGTGAAACCCTCTCTTCGTGAGAGATCGGTTTCACGAGACGAGGTACTTCGATTCCGTGTTTCCGCTGGTCTGCATTTTCGTTTCATGCAATGCGTTTCTTTCTCTTTGTTGTTTTCGGCTTCGATTGTGTTATTTGCTCGTGTTTTTAAGTTTGCAGTTTCCTGTGCATATTCTAGGGTTTAAGGTTTTGCGTTTAGCTGTGCGAAACGCTCGAATTGAACTGCGTTTGTTTTGTTTATGAGGTAAGAAACAGGTCGAAGAAGAAGGATCATGATTTTTGTTTATGTTTATGTTTTTTGTTTGCTTTTATTTTGTATGTTTGTTTTTGTTGTGAGTGTGGTTGGGTTTTAGGTTGACATGCTCTGTTTCTTAGAAGGTCGTCATTTTTAGGGAGCATATTTTTTGTGTTTTATTTATTCATTGGTTTTGGTTCTCTTGGAATTTGAATCTGTTATCAACCACTTTTTTTCTTTTGTTAAAATTTTTAGTCTATCTTACATGTTGAAATGGAAGCTAGTTAAGTTTTTTTTTTTTTGGTGAAACAAGTTTTGTGTAAGTATATAAGAATGAAGCGGTGGCCGGTGGGAGCTTTTTTAACCCGTTCAAGGAGTTGTGTTAGATATTTTAATTTTTTGAGTTGGAATGATTTTGGTTGGGTTAGATGATTTTAAGCTTGCATGGATTAGAGGGATTCTAGATGACTGTTTTCTTTAGTGAAGTGGAAGTGCATTAGTGAATTTATATGTATGAAAGCTATTTAATGATATCACACTAATACGTACTTTTTGGGCCATACTAATTATAATTACTGCTGTAGTTGTGGTTGTAAATTCTGATTGTAACTTATATCGTGTAAGTATTTAACACTTCCTAGTATAGGTGATAGACAGTTAGACACACGATTCAGCGTGATCTCTCTGTTTTATTTACTAGTGCCTTGATGGGAATTGGTTGAGGATTGACTTTGACATAATTGGTTGTTTTTACATGGGAGTACTTCAAGGCCATAGAACTTCCAAGTAAGAATGGAAGCATCACTTATTTGATAGGTTGATTGACAAGTTGATATTTATAAATATCTAATTTTGCCAAGCAAATTGTGATATCTAGTAATCCCTTAGGACATTCATGGTGGTCAGTTGTTATTGACATGCCTGATATTTTTAATTCTGTGCGGACTACACAGACCTGTTTTACATGCTAGATTCAGGAGAGCGTGTGTAAAGGGAACACATGCTATAGTGTTTCTTTGAAGTTATGTTGTGTTATCTTTCTATTAATTTTCTATTTCGTTGATTGTTTAATTACTTTTCCTCTATAATTCTATTAAAGAATTCTATGGTTTATAAGTAATGACTGCAACTTCAAGGTTTCTGTCATCAGGCACTGTAATTGACTGCAAAAGTAATGGAAGAGAATCCTCCCTCAAGTGTTTTAGATGGGATGGTTGTTGGAGTCAAATTTGGTATGGCTACACGCCAGGAAATTGTAAGCTCAAAACACATTCAATTTCTCAGTTGAGGTCTTTGTGACAGTCAGTCATCATCTCTTTATTAATTAATTCATATGAGATAATCCTGTATTAAGTTTGGACAATTTTGTTATGATCAATGGCAATACCAAGGATGAATGATGGCTAGCTTGGGATTTAGGAAATTCTTGCTAGATTTCTCTAGTGTTCTGAGATGGGTTCCTTTAAGGACCTTGTTTGGACAATTATTTTTGTTATTGATATTTCTTGAAATTTATTCATGTTGTTACAGATGTATGGTCTGCTTTTATTTAAGTATAAGACGTTAGCTGACCTACATATATATATATATATATACTGTTTTAAATAAATAGTTCTATTCGGAAAATTTAATCATTTTTTTTTCAATATAAAAGTGTGTTATAGCCTATTTAGTATTTGATTAGCTTTGATCTCTTTGTTGGTAAATTGTCTTCTTTTGCCTTCTTTAGTGTACGGCATCGATTAGTGACTCTTCAATTAGTCATGCTAGTCAGCTGTCAAATCCCTTCCTTGGGCTACCCCTTGAATTTGGCAGATGTGAATCCTGTGGTACTTCTGAAGCAGGAAAATGTGAAGGTTTGTTCTTTTTCTGTACTTCCTCTTTTATTGGTAAAAGGATGAATTTCAAATAAGGAAATTTGATATTACTTTTCAGGTCACTTTGGATATATTGAGCTACCAGTTCCAATATATCATCCTAGTCATATCAGTGAGTTGAAACGGTTGCTGAGCCTCGTCTGTTTAAACTGCTTGAAAATGCGGAAAACCAAGGTATTGCCAAAGAGAATAAGAGTCGCATTCTTCATCTTTTGTATGTCTGTCTAGCTTGTATGAATTAACTAGTAATACAAGGTCTAGTAGCGATTTTAATGATATGATTGGGTTTTAACATTTTTTACCCATATGTTTGATTTAAAATAACTATAAATAGGTCATTTGCCTTTCAGAGTTTATTTTTTTATTTTCCACCTCTCTTTATGACTTTAGAAAAATAGAAAGAGAGGAGAAAATATTTTGGAGAGCTTTTACTAGTCTCTCTTAGATTCTTATTTATATAGAAACTATAGATTAATATAAGATATAGTGAAAGAGAGAAAAAAGTAGAAAAAAGTAAATGCACCTCTAGGACCCTAGGTACAAATAAGTACAACTCAAAACAACTTTTTAATAAAACTTATTCTAAGTTTGTTTTTAGCCTATTCTAACACTCCTCTTCAAGTTGGAGCATACAAATTATATGTACCGAGCTTGGAATAAATAAATTAAATCTGAGGCCCTCAAGGATTTTGTTCACACATTTGCAAGTTGATATTTGGACCCAACAAACTCAGTACGCATTTCCTTGGGAAACTACTTTTCTTCAATAAAATGATAGTTAATTTCCATGCATTTGGTCCTCTCATTGAACACAAGATTAGAAACAATATGGAGAGTTGTTTGATTATCATAATACAACTTCATTTGCTGAATCTCATAGTTTTAGTTATTGGAGGAACTGTTTTACCCGCACAAGTTCACAAGTGAGAGGTGCCATTGTCTTATGTTCAACTTTTGTAGTTGATCGGGCAACTGCATTTTGTTTCTTGCTCTTAAGAAAGTGGAATTTAAGCTTAACTGAATCTAAGAAAACTAACTTAGGAAGGTGAGGTTTGCTCCAACGTATATAGATATTAATTTTTCCATATCTCATTGATGTGGGATCTCTAACAACCCTTCACGCTGATGACTAGACATGTTGAGCGTGACACTGGGGGGGAACCTGAAAGCTGATGGCATGATAAGCCCAACAAACTCGACTAGGATAGGTTTTGAAAGACTCAGATAACACTTGCTTTTCTAGGAAATAATATTTCCTCAAATGAAAACACAATATCATGTAGTTGAGTGTTGGTCCATATGAGATCCTACCTAATTAACAACATAATACTGGGATTTGTGTATTCTCTTTATCTTCATATGAAAGACTTTGTCCTTTGGAGTCTTTTTGAGGTATCTTAGAATACAAATG
>Ga0123342_1003359_pt1 | contig 25713 bp, 21 predicted proteins | sample Turbeawhitnodule_FD_89960 | JGI IMG/M metagenome (GOLD analysis project Ga0123342, IMG submission 89960) | Root nodule microbial communities of legume samples collected from Mexico - Turtle bean Mexico white nodule | ecosystem: Host-associated > Plants > Roots > Nodule | place: Mexico: Nepantla...
ATTATATTTAATATATACAAATTTTATATTAGGATCGGGGAGAACTTAAATTGGTATCCCACGGTAGGAAATTACGTAAATTTGGGATGCCTCATGCTAATATTGAGCTACTTGTACAAAATTATGAATTGTTTAGTTTGTGCAATATAAGTTATGAAGTGGGGGACAAGGGATTGATTTCAGCCTTTGTCGAAAGATGGCATCGGGAGACAAACTCCTTCCACCTTCCCGTAGGTGAGATGACCATCACACTTGATGATGTGTCATCTCTTTTACAACTCCCCATTTTGAGTCAATTCCCAACATATGTGCCCTTAGAGTACAACGGAATTGCAACAATTTTAGCTGAGTTACTAGGGGTGGATGAGGCTCGGGGGAAGGCTGAGATGAGGCAGTGCCGAGGCGTCCACGTACGATTGAGTTGGCTCCAAGATATATATGAGGAATGTTGCGCTCAAGAGGCTTGGGAGTGTGCTGTCAAGGCTTACTTCGTTTCATCTTCTTGGATACACTATTTTTTGCAGATAAAAGTGTCACCTATGTATATGTATCATACTTATTGTTATTCAGCAATCTATATATGTGTCATGGATATGCATGGGGAGCAACAACACTTACATATCTATATGAGCAGTTGGGGGATGCATCTTATTTTAACACGAAGCAGATGGGCAGTTATGCGACACTGCTTCAAGTATGAAACTATACAAATAATTAGCAATCACATGTTACATTCCATAATGTTTTGTATTAAATATTTTATAATTAATATGATCGAATTAAGTAGGCATGGATTTATTAGCACTTCTCAGGCATCGGAAGAAGGGATATTAATCCCTCATATGGTGAGGTACACCCGCGGGTAGCACGATATATTGTTGCCCATCAGATTTGCACGGTTGGTGATATGCGGGTGCAGTTGGATGGGGTCACACACGATGACATCATCTGGACTCCGTATGAGGACCATAGATTGAGCAGACCATTTGAGACCATTTATTTATTCTAGGGTCACTTGCGATTGGGCATCTTATCACAGATACATATGCACGAGCGTGTCTTGCGCCAATTTGGCTACAAGTAGAGCATTCCACCATCACCGATGGTGGCTAAGGCTCCTGGTGCACATGTCATTGATCGAAGGTGGTTGCATTTTGATCACCACGTGATGACAGGTTTGAGAGTTGCTTCTATTCCATTTGCATGTGTTCTTGAGTACATGTCTTGGTTTAGAACGGTATCACACCCATACATTCGCAGAGGTGAACTTGGAGATCGACCCAGTGTTGTACCACGTCGTCGCTTTCGTAGTCCAAATGCTGACCAGGCAGGTCTTTCGTCTCAAGATGAGCGTGCACAGGCGGTAAGTTTTTTTATTGTTATGTGATTAAACAATATATTTGACAAGTTTAATTTATTTTGAAGTTGATGTTGGGTATATTTAGGCGCATTGTCAGTATCCTCCAATGCATGATAGATTGTCGTCTGGTCACTAAAGGCACTGACGCATATGAGAGTACGAAGGTCGCGCTGCAGTTAGCCCGAAGCATGACAGATGATGGGGCAGTCTACACTAGACGACCACGTAATGTTCGTGGACGTCGTTGATATTTTTTTATTACATGATTGTAATAATAGTAACTTTGTATGTGTACAATATGGTTTAATTAACTTATGTTATAGTGTTTGTTATTTTATTTTTATATGATAAATGCGAATAAATTATGAATCAGAATTGAAGTAATAAATTATGAATCAACCTTGTCCCTTTCCAATAGGTTTACCTCGCAATTTAAAGGGAGACATTTTCGAGTACCAGTTACACTAACCCCCAAACCATCCTTGTACTTTTTGTAACTACCCCCCCCCCCCTCCCTTTCACAGCCTAACAAGACATATGTCTTTCTCCCTTGCTCCATTTGCTATGTCAGACCTAATAATGATAATAACAAAACCAAGTCCATAACTAACCCTACGAACCCATTCAAGTAAGTCTTCTCGCGAAGGAAACACCTACACAAAGTTATTCTAACAATATTACAAAATCACTTTTTCAAATTATAATGCAATAAACATGAATGAAATGAAATTTTATTCACCTCATCAGTTGTAAAATGGATATCATAGTCCCCTTCAAACAATCCATGTTGATGCACAAAATTCATTAATTCTTCCATACTTACACCTTCATTCATAAAACATAAATTTTCATTTTATTATAATTTTCATAAATTCACACAAGTATGCAAAACAAAAATAGCATTCACTTTCGAGGATTTTGTAATTGACAACTTAAAAATGACTTCCGGATTGTATAATCCGTAAGTCAAATTTTAACAGCACAATGAATTTCGGATTATGTAATCCGTAAGTCATTTTAGAACTTTAAAATGACTTCCGGATTGTGTAATCCATAAGTCAAAATTTTTACAGCAAAATGACTTCCTGATTATGTAATACGTAAGTCATGTTTGATGTTCCAAAATGACTTCTAGATTGCATAATGCGTAAGTAAAATTCATATAACAAAATGAGTACCGAATTACGTAATCCATAAGGCATATTTAAAGTTCTAAAATCACTCTGGATTGCGTAATCCATAGTTCATTTTGTACTGGATTACACAATCCAGAAGTGTGACTTTGGTAGGTTCTGGATCCAGTATACATACGAGTTATCTGATCCGAAACGTTTTAGTTAGACATCGGATTGTGTGATTCGTTGATCCACCGGATTAACTAATCCGAAAATAATTATTTAAGGCAGAAGAGCTTATTGGAGAATGAGAATGACGAGCTCACCAACAGTGACAATGCCAGCACCACCACGATCGTTACCACCGTTGCTACCAACTACCACCGTGCACCACCTCAACCACCTTCTCAAGCACCACCTCCAGCATCACTTCAAGGACCACCAACACTCAAGCGCTGCACCCACCACCACACGAAGTAACTTCTTTTTTTCACTCACATACAAACAACATTTTCATTTTTATCTTTTTACTGAAGGATAATTTTAATATTTTAAAATTTTATGGAGGTGCCGAAAGAAATCATGGAAGTGCAGGATGAAGATGTCCCCTTCGCGTTCCTTAATGGTTTTTTTGGTGGTTTTCGTTGTGTTTTTTTTTCGTTGAAAAAGTTCATTTTGCATTAATTTTGACATGTGTAATTTTCATTGGATAATTTGGAAAAAGTTTGAATGAATTACACTGTATGGACTCGTATTCATTTTATAAATATATTCTCAATTATAAAATAAAAAAGGTTCTGATTTTATAATTCAAAAGTTTTAAGAAAAAATTGCATTCCAAATTATAGAATTCAAAAAATATTTATAATTCAGACATGTCTTCCAAAAGAAAACCCAAATTATAAAATCTAAAATAAAAAATAAATATTCTGAATTGATTAATCCAAAAAGTCTATAAACAACAACCTTTAACCTAAAAATATTTGCAGAATGGTAATTTGGGAATTAAAAGAATTATGAAAGTGCTGGAAGAACCTACGGAGCTCTAGGAAGAAAAGCCCGAGATGGCAATGCAAAAACTGTCATAGCCCATGAGCTTACTCATTTATTATTGGCCCAAGATAATTAGCATCACTGTAACCAGCAATTTAGGAAATCAAGTTTTTTGAACATGAGCATACAAATTTCTTGGTAACATTTATGTCTACTAATCATTTCCAAAAAGGGTTAAACTAAAACAATACTTAATTTCATTTTAATTTCTTCAATTTGAATTACGTATGATTTTTATTCTCCAATTTTTTTAATGGATTAAGTCTCTATTTTTAACGTTAAACAACAAATTATATCTCCCCTTCGACTTTATTTTACTTAAACTCTCAAATCTCACTATTTTATTAAAAAAAATTCATAAATTAAGTTAATTGAATTGGTTTAAACATTTTTTCATTTAATCATTATATAAAGTCTTCAAATCTTATCAACTATAAACTATTTATTTTTTACTTATAATCTATCAAAAAAGATTATCTTAAATTCATCATAAACTTAAAATATATAAATATATAAAAAATAATTTTAAGAGATTTGATGGAAGACAAGTAATGAAGAACGAAATATTACTTATTTTGAAAATAGAAAAAATTAATCAATTTAAAGAATCCTTGAAAAAAATTAAAGTTACACATGTAGTAATTGAAACTTAAGACAGCCCAAAAGTATAATTAAACTATAAAACGAATAGTACTGTAGTATTAGATTTTATTCAATAATTTCTTTAGTGTTGTTATTAATCTTAAATTTTAATTATATCAAGAGTTTCTTCGTTAAATATTAGCATTATTTTAGTCTTTATGATAAGGTTACACATAAATAAAATACATCATTTGTATGGTAAATTTTTCAGAGAGTTGACTATATGTCATAAGACAAAAATTAAGAAACATTGAGATATACAACTTATATATATCACACTAATATATTTTTATATTTATTTATTATTTATTGGACATATAAATCATAAATTAAAATTTTCTTATTTATGATAAATCTGTTTATAACGTAAAGCAGTAATATAATATCATATCAAAATGAGGTCATTAAATATGCAAATATAAGCCAACTTTTATTGTATGGCTTTAGAAAGTAATGTTACAACATAATTTGAAGTTTCACATTATTTATCATATTTAATTTAATAACTGTCTCAATGGCTATACGTAAGATCATAACCCTAAAATATAGTTATTCTCTCACCAACCAACCAACAAAAAAGATTGTATTAAAAATGAATTCAGAAGACAGATTGTCTTAAGAACTTCCATATGCCTATTTCATTTAAAAAAAAATACACAAACTCAACTAGAAAATTTTGATTAGATTCTCATTCAAATATAGATTAAAGGATCTCTTTTTGACCAATAATTTTTCTTAACTTTTTATCACGTTTATATATTTTTTCACACAATGATTCTATTTCACTTCCTTCCATAAGTGATATCTCTTTTATTTATATTTACTTATTCATATATTTTAATCAAAATAGTTTAATAAATATTTTTAATTAAATCTGACATTTGTTTATAACAATACAATAAATATATATAATTGTGTATACTAGTTAAACTATAAAACCACAAGCACATTAATCACGAAATCTTATTTGAAAATTAAGTCAAAATTTTACAATTAGGCATGTGCTACTCGAATGAACTTTGGTCGGTAAATCATGTACTGTTATATTACGAAAACAATAAGATTCTGTTTCTAACTTAAAAAACGATGGTTTGAAGAACTTTAGCAATGATAATATACGTGTTCATTATGCAAAGCGCCAACACTTCAATTTTTTAGTTAATAAAGTTCCGTAAGGATTCCCAATTTATGAACATGTAAGCTTGCAGCTTCCACCCAAAAGCAATGTAATCTTGAAGCTCAAACCAGCGTGATCATCTTCTACGTGTAGCCTTGCCATGCACCACGAACCCCACCAAAACATACCAAATAATATTAACGAAACAAGACCATGCAGGATTCAAAGTTTGTTGGATTTTGAAAACCACACAACTAACGTAGCATTCACATTCTACACATATAATAAAGAGATCTTAGATTACTGTTTAAGGAAAGGTGGCAATGTCACCAGCTTTTCATTTCTGCAAGTAATTACCAAAAGCAGAGGTGTTTTGTCATCATCTATATGTGGCTATGTCTATATTATATGCATTTTCTTCCGCATTTATTTTGTATTAGAAAGTGATATTAAATATTTGTAAGTGAGTGATATAATATATTCATCAAACACTATGAAAATGAAAGACTGTGATATTATTTTAAAAATGAATTCAAATCTAATTTATTTTAAAAAAGTGACATGTTCTTATTTATATACAATAAGTTGACCTTATTTTTAGTGGATGTAAAATAGCCAACATCTTGATTATGATTAGGTATATGTTCATTAAATAAATATAATTAAGGGTTTACAAAATGTATATGAAGATATGGTACATGATTGTTGTCTAGCTAACCAACAACCGTAAGATTCGGCTTATGTAAAGATCTATATGAAGGATGAACTTTCATATTCAACTCATTTTTTAGAGAATCCAAGTCTAACTGTTTATGCATAATGTTTCTTGTTTTTGTGTAATGCTACTGCTGCAAAATAAAATATTTATGTCTTTAACAATGATACACCAACTTCTTTTATCAATTTTACGCTAAAAAATGTTGATAAAACAAACATTGTTGACACACGGAGCTCCTTTTTATAGGCAAAATGAACTTTTTTATAAAAAAAAAAAATATTGCAAGCAATACTCTATAGCATAAACGAATTATCATGGAGTTTTAATTAGGGATTATGGTTCGATTATTTCCTCTATCACAGTTTATTTATTTATTATATTATATTAATTATGCATCACAATTTAGCTATGATTTTTCATTTATTTATGTTCTACACATTCTTGGTGTTTTAAGCCACATGTTTTTTTAGTAATTTTAATAAATTTATCTTTTTGGTTTATTTTAGTACAGTTTCTACTCTAGAAAAAAAAAATGAAATCGTATTGAATAGAGAAAGAAAATAAAAGGTCCAGTATCACCACATCTTGCTGAGTGCATTCACACTTAGAAGGGTTTTTTTTTTTTTTTATGTTTCTTAAATACTCGATCTTCTGTTTTATTATATTATGTAGTCTTTCTATAAATGCTTTTATATTGCATTTTAGGTCATCTTTTGGAAATCTTATATAAAAAGGATTTAGAAACTTCTAAGAAATTCTTTTTACAGGTTAAATATGTTTTTTCGTTATTTACTTTCAAAACAAAATTTCGTTTATAGTTCAAATTTTAGATTTTCTGATATTTCTAATAAAAAACTATTGAAATGAGTCATTGTCAAAAAAATTACCTGGCAAACGAATTTTTAGTATTGACAAAGATGTAAAAATATTTCATATTAATTTACGTAGATGTTATAATATTATATTACTGAAAATTTGTTTTTTTACATAAAAAAAATATTGGTAAAAACTCATTCTAATAATTTCCTAACTACAAATACAAAAAAGGTTTAAAGTTTGGATTAGAAAAAAAAAAAATCAATTTCATGATATAATACAGGATGAAAAACATATTTAACTCTTCTCTTATTTATTTATGGCTAGGTTTTCTATTTTATTTTTCTCATCTCTCTGTCTGGGTCTCGTGGTTCTGTGAAGAGTTTAATTCTTTGCCTATTTTTCTGTTTTAGACATTTATCAAATTAATATTTTGTTACTTGAATAAAAGTGTCGTTTATCCAATTAATAAGAGTATAATTAAATTAATTACAAAGAAATTAATTGAATTAAAATGAGAATTTAAGATATCTTTCGACCAGTATATAAATATAAAAGATAGGCAAAAAGCCTTAAAGCAAAACAAAAAATAGATCTCATACCTAACAAAATCAGTGGCATAACAATTAAAGTTGAGCTTGTAAAGATCACTATAGTTCCTAAACTCCTCCCTAGGAGTGGATTTTCTATATTAGAGAAACCTATAAGCTTTTTCAAAACAGAAATCAACTACCCTACCCACCAGTCCAAAAAAGCTGTAGGCACAAGCTGAGATAGACTTCCAAAAAATAGATGCTTCATGAAGAGATGAATAAACCACTTGAGATATAACCACAAAGAAAACTACAGTACTAGAAATGATAGATAAAGCATGGAACAAGTTCTTGTGTAAGTTGTTGTTGCCAAAATAATACCAAAAGTTTTCTATAAATGTATACATTAGTCCTGCAAATATAAGCATTGTGTCATAACGAAAAGATCATATCAGTAACTAGTGTATGAACCTGCTATTACATGATACCTTAGACAAAGCAAAACCAAGAGTCATCTCCAACTACAGACATGCACAATTTGCACGTTTGTTGATTTGAATTGCACCTCTCTAAGTCATAATAAGTTACATTTTAAGAGCTCTGTATTAAGGATTTACTTTGATATGGGAAAGTTAATCAGCCAATTCCTTTTGGTTATAAAAAAAGTTTTACTATGTTATAATAACCAAAAATTATTTGTTCAAAGAAGTTGTATATTTGAATGAATGATCAATATTAAGTGAAACTAAGATTATACCTTAAGTTAGAGTTTTCTCATAATTGAGTTTTAATTCTTCTATGGTCTTGCTTACTGTTTTAATTACAGCATGCATTTTTTTTACTCAAAACATTTTTTTTATAAAAAAGTAAGGTTTTTTCAATTTCTATATATTCAACTTCACTAATTTAGGAATGATAATATGATACTAAAAAAAATAGTAAATATCAATTAATTTAAAAAAAAATAGTTATTATATTGACTAAATTAAATATAGTTTCTAATTTAGTATCTAACATCAACTACCAAGATTTTAGTTACTAACTATTTTAGATTCTAAACTGATTTTTAATTAGTTAGTAACCAATTTAGAATCTAAAATAATTAATAGCTAAAATCTTGGTAACTATTGTTAAATATCAATTTAAAAATTATTTTATAATTCTTTATCAATAATAAAAATTACTTTAAATTGAAATATTTTTTAATTTTTAAAATAATATATAATTTAATGAGATAAAATGTATTAATATTTAATAAATTTATTGTAGTGAACTAAAAAAATTAAAAGAAACATAATAAAAAAATACTAATTAACAATTTACAATACTAAAAGAAGACATCAATTGATCTTCATAAACAATTAATAATAGAAGAAGTGGTATAATATTATGTATAGTTAATATTATGTGCAGTTAATATTTTTTATTCTTAAAACTATTAGATTATTGTAGTGTACGATCGATATCATGTCTTGGTCCCCACCAATGATTCGACCGACGCCCTCTTAATGAGTCGACTGACACTATGAATTCAATTACGCTTACGAAGCATTAATCAAACTAATCAATGGTTAAATGATAAGTACCATCAAAGTCTGAGATACGAGAAAACTGAGGGGTGGAACGAGTAGAGAAGAAGAAAGAGTTTGCTTGGAGAGAAAGTAAGATGTTACCCGACTGACCGACCAAAGATGGAGAGAAGCAATTTTAATAGTTCTTTGAACCTAATCCCATTCGAAAACAATTATATTAATTAATTTTTAAAGAGAGTAAAAATAAAATTTATTAGATTGAGTGTTCAATCACTATTCTCTTAAAAAACTAGCAAAGAAAACGTTTAAATTATATATATTATCTTCTGGAATAATTTTCTTGGAATAGGACAAATAATGGGCCACCATGTCTACAGTGAAGAGCAAGGACTTCACACTTAGCAAGCAACATTAAGGTGACATGATAAGGTTTTCTCCTTCTGCAGGTTGTAACATAACAAAACAGGAACCAAAAATGGTGTGTGATTTGTGAGGGATATATATAATAATATTTTCTTGGTAGAGAAAGTAAAAAAAAAACAAGAGGAAAGGAATGAAGTAAAATAAGTTTTGACTTATAAATCCCACGTTGTTAGATGGAAGGTTGATGAATTATGGGACCTGATTTTCAATGGCTTCTGAATGCATGGACACGGATGCTGTAACAGATGAAGCAACATGCTGCAAATCACAAATGTCAAGAACCTATGAAGTCATTGACTTCAATCTTGGAACAAAATTCGACAACTGTCATGTACAATCGTTAGAAAGCTCCCTGCCATACAAAACTGGCCACAGATAAGGAGACATGTGTCCAAGAATTTGGGGTTGACCTCTTCTTAAAAGGTGGAGTTTTGGTTGACACATCATCATACACAATCGTTTATCTTCTTTTTTTATAGAAATGAACCAATACACAGCAGAAGGAACAGAAAAGAAGAGAAAAAAAAAATAGAAAATTACATTTTTAATTCAAAAATTAATTAAAATAAAATTATTCATTTGTTATTATTAATTTTATTTATTATTATTATTATATTTTGATATTAATAGTAATTTAATATTTATTATTAGAATAGAAAACACTAATAATTTATTATGAATATCGTGTTACTCATTATTGTCATGCAGAAATATTATATTTCTTTCTCATTTCTCCGACATAATCTATTTATTGTTATTTCTTTGTACGTCTTCACACATTCACATAAAAAGTGAGTTTTTATTTTCTTTCCTTTTTCCCTATTTTGTTTTTCTTTACACATTCAGTTATCCATCGGTCCTTAATTTCTTCATATATTTATTATTTGTCCTCTTTTCATTATTTAAACCAAACGAAATTGTGGAAAATCATTTTAAACAATAATCACTAATTTTCATAGGCTTAACCACATAAAAAGTAAATGTAATTTCTCAAAAAGTACGTACTCTAAATATTATGAATCCCACATTAAGCTCTTCCATATTTCAAAATTTAAAAACTAATGAGAGTAAGTAAATCTAGTTAATTTTTTATTAGAAAAAATTTAAGATCATGACTTCGATTGAGTTAAAGTAAATATACATTATGTTATCCATCCTTATTGTTCTTTTATGGAGATTATTCCTAGTTGTTATTCTATTTAATATGACTCTCCAAGCTATGAACTGTGTTGAAGTTAAAACTTTAATCTTTCAAAACCTCTCATATACATGTCCATCATCTCCTACTATCTTTTTACGCAACAAGCTGAACAAACATGTATACTTGTGATTGTTCTTGTTTCCATAGCCACCTATCTTCCATTCCCATTTTTAGTTGTATATGATTTATGTCATTGATTAGGTTTTTATGTAACTCAGCTTCCCACATCATGAGACTTCTCCATTGGAGGGTTTCCAACCCGCCTCCCACAACTTTAAATTTTCAGAATTGGATATGGTGTATAGCCTTAAGTATTTATCTGTGAGTGACATATTCTCAACCCATGTCTTCCCAAAACCTTATGTTTTCTCCGTCCCCAATTTCCCACTATAAATTGTCCTGAAAACAGTTTCCCCACTCTTCCATCAAACCTATTATCCTAATATCCTTCCACCATAGTGATTCATATTTTACTTCATTCCCACTCTTGATTTCTAATTTTATATATGACTACATTTCAAGAAGATATTTTTCTATAATTCCCAAACTAATCATGATCGGCATGAAGATCTAATCTATTAAAGATACTCATTCTCGTATCTATAATAAACTTTTGTATATAAATACTCTTGCAATAAAATCTTTTTGTTATTCCTATAACAACTTCTTAAATAAGAGTTTCATTCTTAAATAAGAGTTTCATTCATAAAAGAAAACTACATATAACTAATTAACTATGAAGCATGCACAATTAATTATACAGTGGAACAAAAGTAATTTTTTTTAATAATCTACATAATTTCTTATATAGTATCCATAATTAATTATTTTGACCAAAATATATCTAGATTTGATATAATAAACTGATTATATGTGACTTATATTCTATTGAATGGGTAATAAATTTTCATATTGTTTCATAGTCAATGAGATATAATGGATTATATATAAATGTATCATAGTCAATATGCATTATCGATCTTACAAAATCAAATAAATTTAACATCCTAAAAGACATGTCTATTTTAAAAATTAAAATTAAAAGAATATATAATTGAAAAGTATGTTGATTATTTTATAGCAATCACTTTTTTTTCTGATCAAACACAATTTTTTTATTTTTCACTCACTTATTCTCTTATTCCACTCTCTTTCACAATGTAAAGGACCTTACTCTTTACTATAATTTCCTTTTTAATTTTATTTTTCACCCTTTCACTTTCTTTTTTCATTTTCTTTGACATCGTAGTTAGTGTACCAACACTTGTGTACTTATTTTGCCTCTTCCTGTGAAACCAAAGAAGAAATCGCTTACAATGAGTACGATTTTCTTTCCTTCCTTAGTCAATCTGTTAATTTTCACTGTAAACAAAGGACCATAAAGTATATAGCACCAGTACATGACAGCAAATATCGGAAAAAAAAAGGAATCCTTTAAGGATGTTTGTTAATTACAAATATTAAAGTTAATAGAGAAGAGACAATAAATAAAATTATAAAAAATTAAAAAGGAAGGTTTTGAGTTATATGGAATGTTCCATGGTTTTAGTTAGATTATAAACATCTTTAACATTTATCTTTAATTATTTGAGTCAAAGTAACAAAGAGAGGGCCCCAATCACATTTATTACTTACTTTAAACGCAAACTTATTTAAAATATTGTTATCCAAAACTCAGAGTCAGAGCTCCATGTCAGAAGCAGACAGAAGCCAAAGTAAAGCAAAATGACATGACGAAAGAGAAGAACAAAATTTCTAAAAATGTTGATAAGGAAACTGAACAACCTTACCGTCCGATCATTCCCCATAATACACCTAAAGCTAATGTCAAACATTTTTCAATCTTCATTTTCTTACCCTCATACATAACTTAGTTATTGAACACAAACTAATCACATTCTTTAACCTAAGTCAAAATCAAACACACAAAAAGTGGCGTGTAAACTAATCATTTTCTTTCAACCTAACGTTACGTGTTACGATTCATATATAGGTGTGTGTGCCCATGTAGGTCGTACACGTTTACAATGGACATATTTCTATTAATTCTTTATTACACTTTTTGAGATTCCTATATTTGAAATGAAAACATGTTTAGACAAGCTTTTATCTAAGGACTTACAAGAAAAAAAATATATTAAAAAATGGAAATAGATTTTTTTTTATAAAGTAAAATTAGCTTATACAAAAAATTAATAAAAAGAACTCTGTTTTTTATAAAACTTAAAATATTATAAAGGACTCTAGTTAAAAAGAAATATAACTTTTAAATTACTTTTTGGTATAATATAATTGTGATTTGTAAACTGTTTTTCAGATTATGTTAAGTTTTGATGATGTTCCAGCACATAGTAAAATAGTAATGGGAAACCTTTCTCCATTTCTATATTATTATAAATATATATTACTACTTTTATTTATAAGAATATGAAGTGTTTTTTCTGATAAATATTAAGGTTGATAAATATTAAGGTTTAGTTTTGTCGTAAGCTAATTTCTCATTTTTTGATTGGCGTTTAGAATTTTTAGTATTTATGCATTTAATTAAGTATTTTATAAGAGTTGATCGTTGTTATTCTTTTATATTATTGATAGAAATAGAATAAAGAATAAGAAATCTTTTTGTTAAGATATAGATAAAAAAGTATTTTCTATAAAGTACATTTAATTTTATTGTTATTTTCTAAAAGAAATAAAAATTGAATACAAAGATAAGAAAATTTACAGTATCTACACTTTTTTGTTTGATTACGTGAAAACACAACTAACTGTGAACGTGATCGTACCAGCAATCCAGCAGGTTCCGTCGTCTTCTTTCACCATGGGAACTCTGACATGCTCCTCTCCATTCTCAATGTGAAAGTTCCGTTTCAAAGCTACAAATTATTGATGTAATAGTGTTTTTGTTTCTTATATATTTTATAAATAATTGCAAAATCCTCACCTTATTTTTATTTCATTTCCTAAGAAAATTGTTAAATTTTGTAATTATTTGCAAAAACTTTTATTAGAGGTGTAATAAATATGAATTAAGTATTTAGATAATTATTGAATGGTTGAAATTAACTATCTAATAAAAAACGTTTTCACAAAAATTAAAAGCAATAATTATAAAAGAATGAAAAATGATAAATAAAAATAATAATACTAGATTATGTTCCCTAAATTTAAACAGATTTTTACAACTTGAATAATACAATCTTTTGTTTTAGTTATGTTAAATTTATATTTCACATAGGACCAAACATTTTCTGTCGTTGGAAATGGTTAGTAAGAAATTCTCTTTTATTTGTTAGTCCTATATAAAATGAGAGAAAATTATAACTCTTAACTTAATGTTTTAAAACTAAATAAAATAAAAATATTAGACAGGTTTTTTTAAAAAAAAGAACTGTTATTTTGATTATTTTAAAGTAGCCTTTAAGGGGATTAGGCCAAAAAACTTTTAACGTATACTCTTTAAATATACCTTATTATATTCATTTTAATCACTTTAAATGTATTTCTTTTTAATTTACTTATTTGCAATTGAGAGATGGAATAAATTTATGTAATGCTAAGTAACAGTAATGAAACACAAAAAGATATAAAACATTATTTAATGCAGAAAAATCGAGTAATAATTACTGAAAAAAAAAATTATCAAGGAAGGATTGATAAGTGAAAAATGGATATGAAAATACTATTTTTTTCAAAACTTTGTCAGATAAATGTGTGTTGCATAGCATATGCATATATTTTTTTAAAAGAAAGAATACGTGTGAAATGTACTAAAACTTCACTTAATCTGTCTCTTTTTGATCAACATAAAATGAGTGTAATTTTTAATTACGCAATGTGTTGTATGGATGTATTGCCTACGAATTACTGTGTAGAATTATACGTACAGAACATAGTGCGTATACATGTGTAGCAGAAGGCCGGCACCAAATCCTTTTGACTTGAAACAAACAGCTTCTTTGGCTATAAAGGTAAGGGTCGTCCTCGCTTTGCATTAGACCCAACAAACATTTACTTTCCTTCACTTTCACCATAATCCTCTTTCTCTTTCTCTTTCTCTTTCTCTCTGTCTGTATTTCCTGTTCACTGCACTTTGCGGCTGCACTCTTAGAAATCATTCACCCAACTTTCACTATTCGTTTGCTTGCTATGGGAAGAGCACCTTGTTGCAACAAAAATGGTCTCAAAAAGGGTCCATGGACACCTGAAGAGGATCTCATACTCACCAACTATATTCACACTAATGGACCTGGAAATTGGCGAAACCTCCCCAAGAATGCAGGTACCTATATATACAATTTTTCTTTTTCTCCGTGCTCCCTTTCCCAACTTATTGATTCTGTATGTTCATTCATTATCGAATACTAACTATTTGTTGGTTAATCACATTCAGGTTTACAACGATGTGGCAAGAGTTGCCGTCTTCGATGGACTAACTACCTTAGACCCGATATCAAGAGAGGAAGGTTCTCGTTTGAAGAAGAAGAGACCATCATTCAGCTTCACAGTATCATGGGAAACAAGTACGTGTTTGGTTTTACTTAATCTATCTCGAAAGGTTTAAACTCTTTTTAAGAATGTTAGGCTTATGTGTTGTTTATGTGTTCATATTTAGGTGGTCGGCAATAGCAGCTAGGTTGCCGGGGAGAACCGACAATGAAATAAAGAACTATTGGAACACTCACATTAGGAAGAGGTTGCTGCGAATGGGAATTGACCCTGTTACACACGCTCCACGCCTTGATCTTCTTGACATGTCCTCGATTCTGAGGTCAGCAATTGGCAACGTTACTCCATCGTTTCTGAATTTGCAAGGCTTATTGGGTGCCCAAGCTTTGATGAACCCAGAGTTTCTGAAGCTTGCTGCCACTGCCACTTTGTTATCTTTGAAGAACGATCACAACCCATCAAACTTAGTTTCACAAGTGCAACAAATCAATAACAATACCGGGAATTGTCAAATGCAAAACCAGGTTGTCCCTGGTCAGTTTCAGACTCCAACTCAAAGCAACAACATAAACAATGGCTTTTCAATGTCCCCAGACAATTCAATTCCTTCCTATCTTGGTGAGCATAGTTACCTGAATGCTCAACAAAACCAAGTTGATTTGCTACAGGATCCGGAAGTGGTACATTTCTTAAACAATGCAAACCAAAACATAGGCTATGAATCGGTTCTGTCTACACCTTTGTCCACCCCAACGCCATTGAATTCATCATCCACTTATGTGAATAGCAGCTCGGAGGAAGAGAGGGACACGTATTGCAGCGATGTATTCAAGTTAGAAATTCCGGAGAGTTTGGACATTAGTGATTTCTTGTAAATATGTGTCAGTTTGTGATTGCGTTTGTAAACTGCTTTTTACTTTGCATTTATATATTATTCTTGTCATTTAAATTTGTGGGTCATACAGAATTTTGTAGTCGATCGAGTTTATGTTCATTATTTTTGTTACACATGTTGTCAATACTTCTGATGAAGACACCAAAGCATTTGTAATTTTTACCACTATCTTTCTTTATTCTCTCTCTATAGTTACATTTTTTCAACTTTAATTAATCAAATCAACTTACCCAGGAAGTTCAATTGTAATTTAACGTTAACAGGTTGGTTACTTTAATTTGCTTAATTATAAAATGAGTGAACTCGGTAATGAACTTAAAAGTAATAAAGTAGAAGCGGGCTATTAATAATTACTGAAAAAGAGTTTTGATCATTTACGAAACATCATTAAGTTCAACTAAGCGCCGCCATAATAGTGTCAAAGAATACGAAACTTGAGTCTTCTTTGGAATATAATAAGGATGTGTTTGTTAATTGTAAAGATATTGAACTTAAATTAAATTGTTAAATTGAAGAAGGATTAACTTGATTTTACAATATTTGTTGGCATATGCCTCCATATCTTAAAGCAGAGAAAAAGACAGGAAATTTACGCCAATAATTTGTAGGTAAGGGAAGTTTTGTTATTTTCCAAGCATAAAACTGTGCTAAGAATACTTAATTTTGTATTATATAATCATAAATGGATCTAAAAATAAGTCCTTTAAGGTTATTTATTTTTAATACAAAAATTACTTTATTTCTAATAAATAATAATGTTTTGTTGAGAAAATATTTTATAGTTGTTTACAAAAAACGACTTGAGTTATACATGAAGAATTTTAAAGCTGTTAAAGTCCCAATTATTGACTTCTAATGGAGTATAATCATACTTTACTCTCAAAGTTCATTTTAACTAGAGTTATTTTCAAGTACATTGTTTAGAGTTTTTTCCTTTAAAAAAATATATGAGAGCTCAACGCACTTGACAGAAAAATTAAAGGAGGAAGCAATCTTTGACCGAATTTAATAATCGAATATCGATGGACACAAGCTTTATTTACGGAAAAACAGTGCACCTAACACTAATGTCTTACCTAAATATAACTCTTTTAAATTTATTTTAATTTATTATTTTAAATTTCAATGGATTCGAACAATGATAAATATATCATCTCTTATCTTCGTGAGACAATGATTTTAAAAAACTTTCGCCAGAATAAATACTTATTTGACCCCACAAAACTTTATAAACTATTAATTACTTTTTAAAATAAAAAATTCCTAATAAATGGCATAAGGACAATTCTTGAAAAATAAATAATGTAAAGATTATTAAATAAAAATCATATTCAACATTTTGAAAAATATTTTGTTAAATGTTATAATTTTAATTTAATAGTTTTATTTCTACCTTTTTATTAAGAATAAAAAGCACTTGTTAAGAAAAACTAAACTTAAATTTGTTAGTCCTAAGTAATTCTTCTTTTCTTAATTATTTTTGTTAGTATTAAAAAAATATGTTAGTTACTAATGCTACGAATTTCTCTTGATGATCATCATTGAGGTCAGCATTATTGATGATCATCATTGAGCTTATCACGTTCTCTCCTCTCTTTACTCTACAGCCCATACAAAAAGTGTTTGAACTTTGAACAATGAAACCAGGAACCATGTTCCAAACACAGTGTAGAGGTGCATATGAATGTTGATCTTTTTGACTTTTTGGGCGATCAAAAAGTGCGTCCTTGTCTTTACGTGCCCACTTCTTTGAAAGAGAAGAGAACTACGTAACATCTACTTCTCAATAAGGTGGGAAACCAAAACTCTATCTTTTACACAACATACACATGTTCATTGTTACCACACATCATTTGTGTTGTGTTCGTAACTCCCTAACATACCTTCGTATTTTGATGAGACATAAGGTGGATTACTCTGTTCCTTACGCACAAAAGAAACACCACTTTACAGGGTTGAAATTAAAAGGTTTTTGCAGGTAATTAATAGGGAGAGATTTTAAACACGGAAAGCATCTTCCACAAAAGTGGAGACAAAAACCATGGCATGCATCTACTAATGATCTCTTTTGATGCAAATCAATTATCCTATAGCTTTGTGTGTGGATTCATATTCTAGAAAGGGAGGAACACAGAGTGATACTATAACAGGGTTAATCTTTATATTGACTTATCTTTTGTGTGTGTGTTCTCCCCAACTCCTAAAGCAACCTTTTTTTTAACAACAAGAAAAAGGAAGCAATAATGGAGCCACATATTCATCACTTGCAACATTGTGATAGAGACTTTAGAGTGAATTTCCACGGCCTCGAGGACTTTGGGAAAATCGTTTTTAAGCAATTACAATACAACACTTTTTTTAAAGATCTCACCTCATATTTTTTTTATAAACAAAAAATTAATAAATTAAAATAGAATACTTTAAGAGTGTCACAACCCATAAAATCTCACATAATATAAAATAAAATCATTTTATAATATATAAATAAGATGCAAATTTAAAGTAAATTTTATAAGGTCGAGTTAGATTTAAAGTTTACTACTTAATATGGTATTATGTGATAAAAATATTAAAAAAAAACCACATTAACTAAAAATAATGATATTTCATAATATATAATTAAATACAAATTTTATTTTACAAATTAATTTTATATAAATTGAGTTAACACTACAAGAAAATCATGAAATAGAAACTAATTTTAGAGACAAAAATAATTAGTTGCTATAGTGACTAAATTAGAGACCATTTTAGGGACTAAATAAATTTTTAATTTCTAAATTAGTTTCTATTATTGTTAAATGATTTCTAAATTGGTATATAATTAACAACCAAGGTTTTTGCTACCAAAGTTAAAATCTAAATAATGGTAGTTAAAATCTGGATAGTAGTTAATTAGATATCAATTTAGAAACTATTTAACAATAATAGAAATTTATTTAAAAACCATTTTTTTTTGTTTTTAAAATGGTTTCTAATTTAGTTACTATCGCAACTAATTATTTTGGTCTTTAAAAATTGGTTTTTATTTGATGATTTTCTTGTAGTGGTGTAAACTTAAAATTTATTTCTTGATAATTTTTTGTTGTTGCTTTTACTTTTTAAAATGTATTTAGACAAAAATTTAAAAATAAATTTACATAGGTATTTAGTACTAACTTTAACGTAAATTGGTTAAAGTATATAAAAAAATCGGTTGACTTTTACTGAAAAAAATCATACCATCGTAATATTTTGATATTTTAATGGTGATGGTGTATAAAAAGTAAACCCATGGAATTATATACTAACCTTATTTATACACTACAAGAAAAAAAGGTTTTAATAGAGGTTATTTAGTGGAGGTTAATATAACCTTAGGAATTGATTTAATTAATGGAGGTTTTTCTAAAACCTCAACAAAATAACGGAGGTTTTTTAACCTTAGCTAAATTCCAAAGGTTTATTCTAAAACCTCAGTAAAATAACAGAGGTTTTTTTAACCTTTGTTAATTTCCAAAGGTTTGAAACCTATGGTATTTAACGGAGGTTTGAAACCTATGGTATTTAGTGGAGGTTATGAAAGTCTTTTCCTGGGGTTTAAAAAAACCCTGAGGAACACGTTCCCCAGGGATGGTTTAGCGAGGGAAACCGCAACCCAGGGTAAACCACTTAATGGAAGTTTTAACCTTTGGTAATGTAAAAATAGTTAAAACCATTTTTTCTTTTAGTGATATATACCTATAAATATTTTTTACTGAAAGCAATTCTACACTAATCACGTAACAATATTATAATAACAAAATTTCAAAATTCATTCTATTATAGTACGTAAGATAGATTTATATTTACTATATTAATTCAAAATTATTATATGAGCCAACACTATTTCGAAATATTTATCTCACTATTGGAATACCAATTTATCGATTAATAAGAAATAATGGATATGAATGAATAAATTGGAGTCTACTAGAAACTCTCTGACAGTGACATTGAATAGAGAGCATGGTCTGCACCGTTTTTTGACATGTATGGTGGTGTCTCGATGTAAACTGAAAACAAAGTGTCTTTTGGACTAAAAAGAAAAAATGGGCCACATTTCCAAAAACCTTTAGATTCATGATCGTGACGCACCAAATACGATACAATTACATCATTGTATTTTGGTTTCGGAAATATCAATTTGAATAAGCCCAAATTGATCCAATTTAGTTTGATAAATTCATCTTTTACCTCCATAAACTTTTCGTATTAATTCTAAAAAGTTGGTTTTAATATTTTTAAAATTATTAAGTAATTTTAAATAAAACATAATCTCTTACTTTTAAAATAATCTCAGTTACACTAAGTTTTTTCTTACATCATTTTCGGTCGCATCTTTTTCATTATGTCTCAAATCACAATGTACACACTTCTATCATTTCGACATGTGTGAGAAGGTTGACGTGAAGATTTGGTGTATTCGACATTTTTTAATGTGAATTTTTTTTTTTTAGTTTTATATTGTATTTGTTGTATTTTGGTACCTAACTATTTTTTTTCTTAGTGAATTTAAACATGAATTTTTGTTCTATTAGTATAGTTGCCTTTTTCACCTTACAATGATATAACTACTGGTAGTATACAATAAAATTGGATACACATGAAGCAAAATCGAGTATTGGATACACATGAAGCAAAATCGAGTAGGAGACAATGGGAGCATACATTTGAGAGTGATCGAATCAAAATTAATTTTAATTATATGACAACTAAGTAAAAATTAAAATTCAATACACATTAAAATCATGATTCATGTTAATTATCACATAGAGATTATTAACATTATAAAATATCTCGAAATAAATAACATTGTCATAATTCGAACATATGTATTATTTGATCCAAAATTTAGTTCATAAATAATATAAAATTATACAAAGAAGAAATATGAGGAATATAAGAAAATCATTAAATAGTAATCCAATTTAGAGACAAAAAGTAATTAGTCACTATATTGACTAAATTAGATATTAAGTTAGAGACTAAAAAATTATTTATATCTAATGAGGTTTCTATTATTAATAAAATATTATAAAATGGTTTTTAAATTGTTATCTAAATTAGTTACCAAAGTTTTAGCTACTAATATTTTAGATTCTAAATTAGTCTCTAAAAGACTAATAGAGATTAATTTAGAACATAAGTAGGTAGTAGCTAAAATCTTGGTAACTAATAGCTAAATATCAATTTAGAAACTAGTTTATAAATTTTTATTAATAATATAAACTATTTTAGATACCAATAACATTTTAACTTATAAAATGATATCTAATTTAGTCAATATAGTGACTAATTATTTTGGTCTCTAAAATTAGTTTCAATTTAATGATTTTCTTATAGTGGGAGAGTATGTTTTTGTCCTATTCTCAATGGGTAGAAAGGAACATCCAAGTTTTATCTCCACATGGATAAGGATATGATGAATGACTTTGAAATAAGGAATTGAGTATTGCCATACTTTTGAACAAATAGTTACCACCACCATCACAAACCACCATCATCACTTAAAAATGAAGAAGTCACACTTTCCATTCTACCATAGTTAGAAAGGTATTGTTGAAATTAAAAAAAAATATATGAAGGTAAAGAACAAAAGTATGAAACGACAAAACCATGATAAACGAATAAATAATTTTTTTTTTGAAAAGTAAAATCTTGAAACACATTAAATAAAACATAATTTTACATTTAACTTTCTCCTCTTACTAAAATAAATCAAATATAAGTAAATACATATTTAATACATAGTAAATAATAATAAAATATTTACTGTATAGTTAATTATTTTTAATATAATCAATTATATATAAATTTAATTATATTTATGTATGATTTTTAAAAATAATAATCAATTTTGTATTATTTTTATATATTTAATATTTATTAATATCATATTTTATTATAATAAAATAAATAATTAAAATATAAAATATTACAATGAAATTAAATCACTTACATTTTAGTATTTTATAAAATAAGTTTTTAATGTGATTCTCTTAAATATGATTTTTTATTTATTAATATTTTATAATAATTTTTAATTTTAATATTTTTATTCCAAATTATAATTTTTTACTTATTAAGATTTTATGATAACTATTTTTATTTTAATTGGAACTTATTTCAATTAATTTATATTTTACACTAATTTTTTTAATTTGTTTTTTAAGAATATATTTTACACTGTATTTTTATTAATTTTAATTCATACTCATTCATTACATTACCTATTTAATTTTAATTTTTTTAATTATTATATCTATCAAATTAGTTATACTTTTTTATTTAATTTTAAACAATCTCACTTTTCACTTTTTTATATTTTTTTAGTGTCTCCCAGTCCAAACAAAGTATTACAATATATAACCACAATTTTCAAATTTTTTTGTTATGGTTAATTTGGATTATGAAGAGGATGTGTGAGGATTTGAAGAAGTAAATTTAGAGTGATTTGAGAGAAAAATGGGAAGAAGGTGAGGTTGTTTGGGTTAAGGTTGGATTTGTGAAAAAAGTTTATTGAAGTTTGTTAATGTGTTCTTAGAGAATTTTTAATTTTTTTAAACGGTTTAAAATGTAAGTTTACAAATTTATCTTTATTTTTAAAAATATTTGAATAATAAAATATGATATATTTTTGTATAGATTTGAGTTTATTAAAATTTTGTAAATTATTTCTAAAATTATTTTTTATATTTTAATTATTTGTAATTAAAATATTATTTTCAATATTGTGTAAGAGCTAACTTTCAAAAAAAAATATGAATTATGTAAACTATTACATAAAAATAAACAATATTTTAATATATATAATTATAAAAATGTAATTAATTTTTTTATAATAAATTTAAATAATAATAATATTTTTATATTCATTTTTTATAATTAATATTAATATATTATAATTTTATTATTATTATTATTAATGTTATTAAATATTTTTTAAAGATAAAATTAAAATAAAATTATTATTATTTAATATATTTATTTAATCATTATTAATTTTTTAATTTGTATTTATTATTATTGATTTAAAATTTTATTTTAAATTAAATTTATAACATAGTCGATTACATATTATACACAATTGATTGTTATAAAATTGTAGATTATGTATATACAATCCATTATATATACAATTTTATAACACAGTAAATTGAATTGCATTTCCTTGAGCAAGAGATGGCTGGTTTCAGAATGTATTCATACATTTTCCTTTCTTCTATTTCTGCCGCCCACGCAATTGAAAGCTCATGCTTTCACGCTATCAAGAGTTCAAAAGTGCACCTTTGTCCTTATTTCTTCTTTGCTCCATTATCACAATATTCAATCAACACATTAGCTAGAGAACCACAAAACTATATCCACATGATTTTCTCCTACTTGGTGTGAAACAAACCTCCATCATCTTCCAAAAGCAGACCAAATTGTTGATCTTGTTTACATTCATTTATGCTATTCTTTTACCATCATCTTCCACTTCAAACTGCTTTATATATAATGATATAATCCATTGCAATTATGTGAGTTGTTCCATTGACCCTATCATTCGTTGACGTGATGTGTAACTAGTCACTTTTTCATTTTTTTCAACAAAAACATTGACTTACTCTGTTCTCTGTAGGAGATCAGAAGCGCTGAGGAATTTCAAACAATCAAAAGTTGTCATTCACAGAAGAAAACAAACATGAGAACAATAATTGTATTAATTCACCGTGAATATGTAAAAAATAACTGTTATATCTTAGAACTTTTAGATAGAAAGAAAATCAAAGTCGTATTACAATAAATGAAAGGAGACTTTGTACATTATATTATTGACATTACCAAATTAATAGGAGGATTTTTTTTTTCTTTTAATGCTTATCAAAATATGTTGAGAACAAACTAAGTCAATCATGTTAACATGTTTAGGGGTCTAGGATATTGTGATGAAAATGCAACGATGTGTGATTTTCAATCGGAGAATATAAATAATTTATTTTTTACCTATAAGTTGGTCTTTAAGATATGATTTATATGTGTAATCTATGGGCAGAAAGAACATTTGTATGCATATTAGGACAAACAACACTTTATTCGGAATGATATTATATGGCTGAATTATAATAAAATAACGTGAAGATGTATGTGGGTAACAATCATTTGAAGAATTGGAACAACATAAACAATGTGAATTTTAATGATAAAGTGGTGGATCCGGTTGAAATTTGCATTGTGACACAAGTTAAGGCATGAGTATGAATGAATTGTAAATTTTCTAATACAAATTTTTCTTATCTTAATTGATGCTTAAATTTAATTGCATGTTTAAAATCCATTAATTGACTCTCTATTCACTGTACCTTTTGTTGATCATATGGTTAGACATTGGTTTTGGAATAAATTATTGACTTTTTTTTTCAGAAAATGAAAACCTTTACTGAATTTGTATGCAGGGAAAAACGAATGTAGCACAAAAATGGTTATATGACATATCATAATAAGCGTCATTTATTTATCTCTTTTTGATAGACAATATTTCATAAATCCAATCTTTTACTATGTAGGATTTTTGGCAGTGGATGTATCTAGTTTTTTTTTTTAAAAAAAAAATTAGCTGGGCGGTATCTATATTTCGTGCGAGATTTTTATATGAGTTGGAGTACTGTTGTACTTCCATTTTATTTCATTTTTTATTGCTAAAAAAATATTAACTTAAAATTAAGATAATATTGGATAATTAAAAAGCTAAAAAACTTCAAATAATATAAATAGATTGAAAATTTCAAAACATTTCAGAATATTTTTTTAAAATAATTTCAATTTAAATGTAAATTATAGATTCACTATTAACTTCATCTCACACATAATTAAACATATCATCATAATAATAATTTTAGCATAATTTTTTATTAATTTGATATAAATATATTTATCATCATATTATCTTTATTTAATGATTAACTATCTTAACTTTAATGTCATCTAGTTTTGAGAGAGACAATTTACAAATAAGACACATTCCTTTAAAACATATAAATACTAACGTAGAAAAGATTTTCTACAAGGGTTGTTTTGAAATTTCTATATCGATTCTAAAATATTCCACATAGTAAATAATATTTTATATGTCAATTATTTCTACGACTCACCTAGTAATATTTCTCAAATGTCTCATTTACAAGGTTCCTTCACAGTATTAATCTTGCCCTTCTAATGGTCATGTCCTTCTATAAGGAGTTGGCGAGAGACAATGTGGTTTTCTTGGTCGGAGAAGCTAAGGTGATGTCATTATTAACCATTGTGTTGTGATGTTAGGTGAATCGATAAAAAAAAACTTATTAATTGTAAATCACTACAAAAAAAATCAGTATTATCTACGGATTTTTATCTACGAATCTGAGTCCGTAGGTAAATTCAGCATTATTTACGGATATTACCTACGAACAACATTACCTACGGACATTACCTACATATTCTGAATCCGTAGGTAAATTCAGCATTACCTACAAACTATTACCCACAAATTTTGAATCCGTAGGTAAATTCAGCATTACCTATCAACTATTACCTACGGATATTATTACCCACCAACTTTTACCTACGGATCTCTATTACCTACCAACTATTATACATAGTATTAATATTAATATAATAATTTAAATAATATAAATAGTATTATATTAATAATAATAATATTAAATAATATTTAATAATATTAATAATATTTAATAATATTAATAATAATGATGATATTAAATATATGAAGAATGTTATTAATTTTTATTTTATTAATTATATTAATATTGATAATCATACTTATAAATATAATAATAATCATAACATGACAACAAAA
>Ga0123342_1003361_pt1 | contig 25698 bp, 15 predicted proteins | sample Turbeawhitnodule_FD_89960 | JGI IMG/M metagenome (GOLD analysis project Ga0123342, IMG submission 89960) | Root nodule microbial communities of legume samples collected from Mexico - Turtle bean Mexico white nodule | ecosystem: Host-associated > Plants > Roots > Nodule | place: Mexico: Nepantla...
ATAAAAAATGTAAAAAGGTATAAATTCATAAATTAGGGATTATTTTATATGTAAATTAGCAATAAATTCTCATAAGTGCCTATATTTTAATATGAAATATTACTGAAATTAGACACTTATCAATGACCTTCTACATGATTTGGCAAAATATGTCAGTGGAGGCATATACTTCAGGTCCGAAAATCAAACAGAAAAGATACCAGAAGTAACTCGTCATTTTTCATTTAAACATGGTTACCCCAGATGTTTTGATGGGTTTAGAACTTTATCTAATACAGAAAGGATACGTACATTTATTTCAAATGGTATCAAAGTGTCGATACATGAATTGTTGTCCAAGTTTAAGATCTTACGTATCTTATCTTTGTCTCATTGTTCTGACCTTCAAGAGTTACCTGACTCTGTTGGAAATCTTGAGCATCTCCGTTCCTTAGACCTCTCCAGTACTAGAATAAAAAGACTAACTGAAAAGATATGTTCACTCTCCCACTTGCAGATACTGAAGTTGAACTACTGTAGAGATTTGGATGAGTTGCCCTCAAATTTGTATTTACTCACCAATTTGTTCCGGCTTGAACTTATAGAGACTAAAGTGAAAAAGGTGCCACCGCATTTGGGAAAACTGAAGAATCTAAAAGTAGTAATGAATTTCTTTAATGTTGGCCATGGCAGGGAGTTTGGTGTGCAACAGCTAGGAGAGCTCAACCTTGAGGGAAGTCTATCAATTGGGGACCTAAAGAATATTTCGAATTCCCTGGATGCATTAGAAGTGGATTTGAAGAATAAAACACATCTTGTGGCGTTGACCTTAGAATGGGGGTGGAATCGGAACTCTATTGATTCAAAAAAAGAAGAGGACGTAATTGAGAATCTACAACCTTCCAAAAACTTAAAGAAGTTGTCAATCATTGGATATGGTGGGAAACGATTTCCAAATTGGTTACATGAAAATTCATTGTCGAATATAGCATCCTTAATGTTGGATGGATGCGAATCGTGCCAATGTTTACCTCCCCTTGGACTTCTGCCATTTCTCAAGGTCTTGAAGATTTCAAGACTGATGGAATAGTGAGTGTAGATGCTGATTTTCATGGGAACAATTCTTGTTCATTTAAATCCCTTGAAACATTGGACTTCTCCTTTATGAGTCAATGGGAAAAGTGGGAATGCCAAGTTGTGACAGGTGCTTTTCCACGTCTACGAGATCTTTCTATAACAAATTGTCCAAAGCTGAAAAGACAGCTGCCAGAGCAACTTATTCCTTTGGAAACACTAGAAATTGAAGACTGCCAACAACTTGAGGCTTCCGCTCGTAGGCCTCTAGAAGAGCTAACACTCAAGTATTGTCTTAAATTTGAATCTGAGGAGGTTATGGATAAAAGACTGTCCAAGACTAGTGTCGTTTCCTGAAGGAGGTTTGCCATCAAATCTAGAAAAGCTGACAATAGAAGACTGTTCAAGACTTGAGTCATTGCCTGACGAAGGTTTCCCATCAAATCTCCAGACTTTAACAATAAAAGATTGTCGAAGACTTAAGTCGTTCCCTCACAGAGGTTTCCCATCAAATCTCCACACTCTGACAATACAAGGTTGTTCAGTACTTGAGTCGTTCCCTAACGGAGGTTTCCCATCAAATCTCAAGGTGCTGAGAATCATTAATTGCTCTAGACTTGTTGGCTCATTGAAAGGAGCTTTCACAGACAGTTCTTCTTTGGAAACCTTGTGGATTGAAAAACTAGATGCAGAATGTTTTCCTGATGAAGGTTTGCTTCCCCTCTCTCTTACTTCTCTAACCATCTCTGATTGTCCAAATCTACAAAAACTGAACTACAAGGGTCTCCATCAATTGTCGTCCCTTAAGAATTTGGATCTTAGAAATTGCCTCAACCTCCATCGCTTACCCGAGGAGGGTCTTCCCAAATCAATTTCAAATCTTAATATTCGTGGTTGTCCTTTGCTAGAACTGCGTTGCCGGAAAAAAAGAGGCGAAGACTGGGAAAAGATTGCACACATTCAGAATATATCGCAATGATGTTGTTTGTTTTGAACAGTGATCCATCTTCTAGGATGTAATTTTTCTATTGAATGTTGTATAAATATAATAGTAAGTATTAGATGCTTAATATATGACATTAGCCTTTCACCTTTATATGAGCATTTCTAGTTCAAATTGATCTCACCTGAAGAAAATAGTGTTCTGCCTCATTAATTGCTCCAAAGGATTTTGGTTTGGTTTAGGTTTAGACTCATGAATCACTATCTAAGAGAAGCTGGTGCTGATTTGACAGAGAAGGAGGTATTATAATCACTCTGTTGCCTGCCTTACATTTTTTGTTTCTTTTAACCATCGTCTATATGAAGAATCAAATGCCTGAACTTTGGGAAAATAAAAGTAGTAACAAAAGTTGGTGTTTTCTCTTTTCAATTTACAGTCTCCTACTCTGTAAACTCACACCAATTTTTGGATTATTGAGGTATCTGTGGTTCTGAAACATGTTCATAGCATTCCAAAGTTGCAGGAAGCAGTAAACAGCCTGCATAATGACACTTGTTTATAGTAATGTTATGCTTGCTTAATTCATGAAGTGTGATTCAAACTAGTATGCATATATATGAAAGATAATTATCACAGTAATATAAAGATATTTTTGACAGAGTTTTCATTATATGTTTTCAATCTTTCCTCATATGCTTCAAGAGAACCTATTAGTTATCCATTGACGAGATAGATATATTTTTTATTTGTTCAATTGTAATAATGAGATTTGCATAGCCATAGGATCTGTTGTGCAGAGGCATATTAAGTTCTGCTCAGCATATACAACTTAGTTCTTTTGAATTTTTAAAATAAATTGTTTGTTTTATTAGATGAAAAAATTAATTCAATTGTAAAGATAAAAAATGTGTTATTAAGCTTTATATTTATTACAGTAATAACTGTTTATGTGTTAATTTTTTAAAAATTGAACAATATATTAAACTATGTGTAAGAGAAAGTCCAGAAGTTAGCATCAATTTATATTCTAATTATGTCAACTTTTTAACTGAGTTATTGGTTCAAAATATTAACTCACTTTAGTCTCATTCAAACTCATCATCTAAACCTATATATAGAATATTTTCCTTTATAACTCTTTAATATTTTATATTTATAAATTTAATTTTCTAAAATATATCTATTTTTTCTGTTTTCACATAAGATTTGTTCAATTTGAAATTTGAGATTTTATGATTGTTTTTCTCTCTTTTTCCAATTTTCCTCATTTTATCTATCTTTTTATTAAATCTCTTGAAATCAACTTATCTCTTATACATACTCTTCATCCCAACCTACAAATAAAAAATAAAAAATACAAATACACAAACGCAAAAGCAAAAGCACATGTGTTTTTTCTAGTCTTTAATAAAATTTATCCTCCAATTTTTTTTAAAGATCTTTACTTTATTTTTAAAAAAAAGAATAATATTGAAATTAAAAAAAAAGTATGAAATTAAGCATTTAAAAATAGGGAAATGAAATTGAATTTTATAAATAAATAAAATGATCAAAACAGTAATTAACCAAAGTTTATTATTCTTAAATTTTTTATAAAAGAACTGACAAAAAAAAACAAGTAAATTTATTTAAAAATAAACAGAAAAAATGTAGCGTTAATACTTAATAATTCTTACAGTCGTTATTATTTATTAGTATTATTATTAGATTCCATTTGGTTTTTTATTCCACACTTTTTCTCTTCACTTCAATTTAAAACAGCGAGAGTGAAGTTCCTGGAATCGTTTCGCAGTAGTTGTGTGAAGTGAAAATGGCTGCTTCGGTTGTAGGGAACGCGACCACGAACACGAGCGCGGGTGTGGAGTGGCACGTGCGTCCTCCAAACCCTAAGAACCCAATCGTCTTCTTCGATGTCACCATCGGCAACATACCTGCTGGTCGAATCAAGATGGAACTCTTCGCCGACATTGCGCCCAAAACCGCCGAGAATTTCAGGTTCGCTACTCCGTTCGGTTTCTTAAAGCCTCTATTGTTCCTCTTTAGAATATATGTGATGCAACCACTGCGTTATGCTGATACTTGTTCATTTGAACCTTGGCTTCTGCTATCAAGTTGTGAATGAACTTCCACGAATTAGAAAAAAAAAAAACAGTTTCAATATGTTTTATGTGCCATAAAATATTTCTAGTTTTGATTTTGTTCCTTATAAATTTTTTGTTGGTTTTTAGTTCCTCCCTATTTATGCTCATAACTATTTATCTTCTGCTGCAACCACTGAGGGCTATGCTGATAACTATTTGTCTGTGCCTTGGCTTTAAGCATTTGTTGTTAGTTAACCTTGTAATCAAGTTTGTGAACGAGTTTCCACGAATTGGATTGGAGAAAACAAAAATGTTTAAGTATGTCTTTGGTTCCCGAAAGTATCGCGAGTTTTGATGCTTAGTCCGTAACTACACGTGCTTATATAGACCCTAACAAGGGACTGAAACTACTTCATTTTGTTCTCACTCCTTCTTAAATTATGTTTTGGACTCTTTTTTTTGTGGGTGTTTCTTTGGCATTCAAATTTCTTTAATGACAATCGTCTCCTATCAGTTGATGAATTTGGTTTTTGTTGTTTGGCAGGCAGTTCTGCACTGGGGAGTACAGGTAGTGAAACAGTCTTCTCCAGTCTATCCAACAATCTATTGTGGTTTTCCATCTCTTTTCGTTTTTGTTTTTATAATTTTGGATTCAAGAGAGTTATGACGGTTTCAATCTATTACTGTCCATTTTTTGACATAATTGTCATCCCCGTAATATACTTTGGCTGCTCAATTGCAATATAAGATTCTTAGCCTCAAAAGGACCAGATTATTTGCATTTTTGGTTGGTGGGTTTAGTTAACTAATATTTTTTATGATTTGATTCTATTGGCAGAAAAGCTGGACTTCCAGTTGGTTACAAGGGTTGTCAATTTCATAGAGTGATTAAGGATTTTATGATTCAGGCTGGCGATTTTGTAAAGGTACTTTTCTGGTCTGGTTTATCTCACTTTGACTGTAAAACTGTTGTAGACAGTTAGTGGGGTGACTGCTATTTTGAAGATTTCAAATACAATTCCTTAAAATATTTATACTGCACGTAAATACTCAAAAAGGAAAAAATAATCCAAAATTTAAGACATTAATAATTTGAGTAAATTGTAAATTATAAATTAAAGCGTGAGCAACTCTCCAGAACAGAGGCAGAACAAAGCAAGAACGTGAGACAAAAAGTACTTGCATGAAAACTGAGTTGCGCTATGCAGGAGTTGTTATAACCTGTCGAGTTTTTACAGCTCTTGAAACAAACCTCAAGAGCTAATGTTGTGTTGTAAGGCCCTCTTCTAGAATTTTCTTGTGATCCTCACGAACTCTTTTATTAGAAAAACACAATTTACAACCTCAAAGTTCCTCTTTCATAGATGATTAGATATTACTCCCACCCACTTCTTAAAACAAGTGACCACAAGAAGAAATTGTCCGAAACCACCATCAACTATCAGTTTTCCTTCCCTCACTACCAATATGTCCATTTAGATTCTTGCCTATAAGAATTTCTTTTTATCTTATGGAATGCAATTAACCAACTACTCCCATAACCTTTTCTTGCAAAAGTGCTTCCAATCTAACCTGTGGTGCGTAAGCACTATGATAATGATAGTCTTCTATGCAACCATTAAAGATAAGGTCTTGTCCATTCTTTTTTCCAACATTTCCTCACACCAAAGTTTAATGCCTGTATTGTATAGCTCCTTAGCTTTTTCTTGAACCTGATCAATTTCTTGAAGAGTCAGATTATATTGATCCTTCTCTAATTCATGGTATCCACCTCCAAAAGCTTAGTTATCAAGATACCAATTACCAAACCTGATCAAACACTTCTGGACATGCTTGGGTTTAAATTCAAATGTTGTTTGTGTATAGTTAATTTGTGTGTAATGTAAGTTAGTATTTCTGTTTTTCATTAATAGTTAGTACCGCTGTTCATGTATATGCTTTGATTGATCTATCTTTGAATTTACCTGAATGCAGTTCTGCCCTCCATTTTAATTTATAAGATTTGTATGGCTTGGATAAATATTGTCAGTAGCAACAATAGAATTAATCCTAGTTTTATATAAAGTCCTTACTAAAATAAATTGTTCCTTGGCAGGGTGATGGTAGTGGATGTGTTTCAATCTATGGACTTAAGCTTGATGATGAAAACTTTACTGCCAAACACACTGGCCCCGGCCTTCTGTCGATGGTATGTATTTGTTTCTAGCTTCTGTCCTTTTGAGTTATAGTGAAAAAATAGAGACTCTCGATGGAGTGACCACACAAGGATAAATATGTACAGTATGGTATTATTTTCTGTGATGGTTGCAATTTTTATAAATAGCTTAACTGGAGCACTAATTGACAGTACATACATACACAAATGTACAAGACAGTTCCTAACAGGTTAACCTACACAGGTTTTACATCCTACACACTGGAATCATACAATGGTTATCAATTTGTGAAATAGCGCCTTAACTGGAGAACTAATTGACTGCACTTACATATGCGAATCTACCTTAACGGGTTAACACAATTGTTTTACTTCCCGAACACTTTGGAATCATATTGATTTTTCTTTGCTAACTTCAACCAATTACAACATCAATTAATTCAAAATGTGTGGCTAAATTATGCATTTACTTGTTATAATATAATGTAAAGGATTAAGCCCAGTTTGTCTAATCTGCAGGCAAATAGTGGACCAAATACCAATGGTTGTCAGGTAACTTTCCAATGGTCACTTCCTTTTCCTTTCCCTTTTTTCAGTGGTAACGTTAAATTTGTCATGCTGTATTTTCTACTCATAAGTTTTCCTTGTTTGCAGTTTTTTATAACATGCGCAAAATGCGACTGGCTTGACAACAAGCATGTCGTTTTTGGGGTATGCTTCAATATCTTCTGTTGCATATATTAATTATTCTTCTAAAAGCAAGAATCTGAATTCAATTGTTCCTCAAGTTTTATGTCTTCATTCCTTCAAATTAAGATGCCGGATATTTGGGAACAAAGATTGCAAGATTTTATTAAATCTGTAAACTTAGAGTTCTACCTTAAGCCTGAGAGCCGAACAAACCAAAGCCACTTTCAAATTTAAGCTACGCAAGTCAAAATGTGAAGGTTTTTTGGGCATTAGTACATTGCTAATTGTTTATTATGCCAAATGTTATGGGAAAATGTGGTACGTTCCCCTTTGAGGGGGGGGGAACTACATGCCCCGCTCATTTCTCAGTTATTGTGTAAAAAGAATTTTAACCTGCCTCAAAGATTCATATGCACTCTTATTATGTGCCTTATTTGAAATGTTCCTTATCCCAAACTTTTGATGTGTTGTGCATTTACAATCTGTCTTCCCTTTATGCAGAGAGTGCTTGGAGATGGCCTTTTGGTTGTGAGGAAGATTGAGAACGTGGCAACCGGACCCAATAACCGGCCAAAATTAGCTTGTGTCATTGCAGAATGTGGTGAAATGTAAATTTTAATGCAACTTCGCTAACAAACAATTGATTGAATCCTCTACACCAACTGCAATCACTATACAGATGTGGAATTTCTGCACATTGTGCCTCCTTGAAACTAAAAATTCTTGTCATGGGATTTTTCAATGTAAGAGTGGATAATTATATTAGGATACAGTTGAGTAGAACAGCTAATTGAATGGTTTTGCTCGATTATGATAGAATGGTCTTTCTGTGATGCATCTTTTTGGCCCAACACGTATGCAAGTTAATGGTTTGTGTTAAAAGTTCTTCTAGAGCTACTTCCTGGCACATAATTTCTAAAAGCAGGTGCAATATAGAACATGTATAGAGGAAACATTTACATCCTCCCAAAAATACCTTTTTAATAGTTTGTTTTTAATTAATATTTCAGAAGTATATTTATTAGACATTTTAATATAAAACTCCAACAGCCTATTTATATGGTTTGATTTTTTTTTTTAATTGTGTAACAAATAAACTCCCACAATTATAAAATCATAATATACAAATAAATTTGTAATAGTTTAGTTACGGAATATAAATATAATTATAGAGGTTTAATTACAAAATATACAAATAAACTTTCAGAATCTTAATTCGAAATGTTTGTGATTATGCAATAATCAACAACGATAGGATAAGGGGAAGAAGTATTAGCATATTTTAGAATAGATTTAATTCCATATTTTCCTCACAATTATTATTATTTTGCAAAATTTATAATTTAAGTTTTTGTCACACATTTTATAATTATTATTTTTCATTACATGGATAAGTTAAATATTAACAGAGCGATGATATACCATGAAAATTGTTTAAAAATAAAAAGATGTCGAAACTATGTTTCACAAAAATTGGTAACAAAACATTTTATTTTTTAAATGGTAACACTATTTATTACTCTGTTAATTTTTTTTAAAATCATTAAAATATGTAAAAAAAAGATGGTAAAATAAAAAAAAATAAACGTTAAATTCAAGAAATGTAGATAATTGTAAATTGAAAAAAAGTGGTGTACATAGTAATCCTCCAAAGGGGTGTACATGGCATAAGCACAAAGCCCAAATTCGAAACGATGCCGTCGAGCGCGTGCCGGTCACGAGTCTCTCATACTTCCTTTCTTCAATTTCTCTCATCGCAATAAACCAGTTGCAATTTCTAGGGAAGAACAGAAGCAAGAAACCCAAAAGCGAGCGAGTTGTCACTCAGCGAGTTCCGAGTTACAAGTTAGAAATGGCGAGCGCGTTTCGGAGCGTGAAGGTGCTTCCGAACTCGGCGAGTATGGAGGAGGCGCGTCAGCGCGTGTTCAATTTCTTCAGAGAAGCGTGCCGTTCTCTACCCTCCGTCATGGAAATCTACAACATATACGACGTTACTTCTGTCGCCCATCTCCGTTCCACCATAGCCTCCGAGATCCGCAAGAACATCCACGTCAGCGATCCCAAAGTATTTTTCATTTCTTTTCATTATTCTCTCTAATTTTTTTTTTTAATTTGGTTTGGAACATTTTCTAATCTTCTTGTGAGCTTCAATTAATTCCGGTCTAAGGTAGTGGTTGAAGATTATTATTTACTTATTCATTCACCAATTCACCTTCAGTGTTAGAGATTTGATTTTGTTCGGTAAGTGCATTGCAGGAAGTTAGGGCTGAGTAATTACAAAAATTAATGGCAAAAATCTGATACGAAAACAGGAAAAAAAAGTAGAGTAAATGCCCTCTTATTGGTGCTGTTTCTTGGTAAGGTAGAAATGATGTGATTTTTTGTTGTATGTGGTGGAAGCATTGCAATTATTGATTCAATAGGGTGTGTGGTTGTTTCTTTCAAATTACATGTGGAGCAGGTAGCTTGTTTTAAGTATAGGAATTCTGTAAGACTTTTATTGAAATATTAGAAAAAATATTAGAACGGATATTCGATAATCTCCCATTGTCTATAATAACATCCCTGACAATTTTTGTTTTTTAACCGAGTTTAATGATGTCATGTTTGCAACTAAGCTGTTATGGGATAAGGTTTTTGTGAAGTATTTGAATGTATAATCTGGTCAACATTTTAATTGCCTGTTCTGTTAATGGAATATCTTTTGAAACATGCTGTATGATAATTCTTGTGTTCGCCATTTAGGGTCTGTTTGGTAAAGAAAAAAGAAATAAAGCGGATGAAAAGAGAAAAGGTAAATGGAATTTATCGAGAAATAAGGTGGAAATTAAAGGTGCTTGGTTGAAGAGAAATAGAGAGAAAATAAGGAGGGAGTTAAAGAGATGAATGAAAAATAGTTGAGAAATAGAATGGAAAAGTACTAGTGGACACCACTCTTCCATTCAATCAAACAATGAACAGTATTTCCAATCTCCCCGTCTATTTTCTCCGATGAAAAAGGGGCTTAATTTTCCACATTGAATTAACTTGTCGAGAGCAAATTGTACAAATTGTTTTACTTTGTAAGTTGTGGACACAACATTGGTTGAGTAAAGGCTAGGATAACGAATGGGGAGAGTTTTGTAATGGTTAGCTAAACTTATAGGATTTTCTCCTCTAATTCGAGGCGATACATTTCTATAATTTAAGGTATAAAAGAGAGGAGGCTGCATTTCTTTGATCTGATGTCTTGCAAATTTTAAGGTGGATGTCAGAAAATTATAATTTATGATTAACTTGGTTATCTCTTATTTCATGCCATGCTTAATTTTGCTATGCTTCTGCAAATTGAATTTATTTCTTTTTGTAGATAATCACTATCTTTTATCTGTGGATTTGTCCAAAGACATGTCAGATTCTTCCTTTGATCCTTAGACAAGATGAAGCTTTCAAGCATGAGTTTGTTATTTTTTCTTTACTTGGGCTCAGTCTTCAATGCAAAAAACATATATTCTACTTGCACATATAGTTTTTATTCAAATCCAGTACCTTATAGTTCAATGCATGGAAGACTTTGGAAATAATGCTTCAGTAAAAACAAGAATTATGTTTATGAAAGCTTTTAGGAATATCACTAACGTTGTGGACCTTCAGGTGATTGATATGCTGCTTTTCAAAGGGATGGAAGAGCTGAAAAACGTTGTGGACCATTCAAAGCAGAGGCATCATATCATTGGTCAGTACGTAGTTGGTCAGCACGAGCAAGTGCCGGATTCAGCCTCAAAAGACCCGGCCATCTCTCCCTTTCTGAAGAATTTCTACAGCAGCAATTACTTTTGAAACTTGGTCATGAGCTGTTCTGTTTCCTCAAATAAAGAGTTATCTTAAAATGTTTTTGTATGTCCATACTGGATGAGATAATGCTTTTGGTTTTGGATCAAACTACTGCATTCATTCTTCCTGGCTTAAGTTAAGAAAGTGATGTTTTTCTGATTGTCGTGCATGCTTGCACACTGCTGAAAATATTGTGACGTATAAGTCTATTTTACCTCATTTCATTTTACATCATTCCAGATTAATACACTGGGTAGCATGTTAGAGAAATAATATTGTATTTTGTGTAATAATTCCATGATGTTAGGTCACTACAGTACACAGGTGCTAATGATTTTTTATGGAGCATCCTGTCATTGCATTTCCATTAATTGTCTTTTACTGTTCGTTTGGTATTGCAGAAATAGAGGAGACTAGAAGAAATAGATGAAAAATAAGAAAGTATGTGCATTTGGTTGTGTAAAAATAGTTGGGTAAGGAAGTTTTTTTTTTTTAAGATCTGTGATACAGAGTTCATGACAACTTACACATTTTGCTCAGGTGAATGTTGTCATGGATAATCAACAACTGAGAAATTAGGATATTTACTAGTTTATAGACAGGAAAAAGTTAACCTACTGTGCAATTGTAGTAGTCTTGTTCCAAACGATATAGGAGTATTCTATGTGAATTGGTATTGGAAACAAGAGTGATGTTAATTGTTTTCTTTTCAAGTATCTGGCCTTTATTAACAACTAAATAAATTAGTAGATTCTCTTTCTTATTATTATCTGAGAAATGGAAGGCAGCATTATTTACCACTCTTTTGAACAAAACTCTCAATTGGTTGAAAATCTCTAAAACCTAACTAAATTCGAAAGGATTCTTAAAGTTGCTGGTTTCATGTGTAATATGGTTTCATTCCCCCTTTGGATATGGTGGATGTAGAGGCATGTAATGAGTCATTCATGGGAGGGAAATGGAGGGAATAATTGTTGTGTGCTCTATACAATGGAAAAATAAGAGTTTTGTCAAAAGAAAATCAGAAAAAGTTTAGGTGAAAACATAAATGGTGGGAACACATAAGTGGAATGGTTATCCTTATTCTTGCTCATATTATGTAGTTTGCTAAAATCAATTGAATTGGTAAGTTCATTTTTTAAGGAATTGAATTTGTAAGCAAAAACGTTACCTATTATTAAATAGAATATCCAAGTTTTGTGCAATGTTACACTAAATTTTAGGGTTAATCTCGCTCTTTCCATAAATATATTGCTATAAAGATATATTAATAAAAAATTATTAGGTGAAATCTTACTCATTTTAAAACTTTCCTATACAAATAAAACTGTAATTATTTGGAAACTGAGGTAATATAACTTTAAAGATTCACGCGTTGCATTAAGTTTGTATAAGAATAAATATGTATCCTATAAGGAAAAGTATGATCACTGCAATCTTCCATAATTGTACACCTATTTTTGAAAATATTGGTATAAAGTGTACTATGAGAAGTATACTTAAATCCCAGTCATTTTCATTCTTAATCCTGCATGTAGTGAAGGCTAACACAGTGAATAAGCAGAGACTTGGTAGGCCAGTGTAAAGAAAAATGTGCTAACCAATTTGTATGGATTCAAGAGAAAACAATGGCAACTGAAACAACTCTTAAAATATTTCACATCCAACTATATTTCTATGGAAGAAGCAAGGCCATTCAACAATTTCAATGGTGAATATTATTAGCAGACAACAAGCATACTTTGTGTCACCAATTTCGTTTCTAGACTACGTGACTCAATGAAGCACTCGCATCAGTGATACAAAGACTGCAATACAACACAAGCAAACTTGTCATAGTAAAACCTTTGGTGACCAAGTATTGCTGATAATGGATCCATGAAACTTAATTTAACATACTATTTACCACGCCCATCAATCTCTTGGGCGAGCCAGCCACAGTGAACTGAGAGCACGCAGTCGCGAAAAATAGTCATGAATAGCGAGGAGGGCGCGAGCCGATTGGCGAGTTGTCAGAATCCGGTGCATTTGTTGTAGAGTCTGCTGGCGAAGATTGTCAGCCTTACAATAAACACCATGGAAAGAGTCATAAGCTAGATATAATATGAATAGTGTTGGCAACGCTAAATTGCCATGAGTTCAGACAAAAGCAAAAATCAGTACTAAATATGCAAATCTAGTCACACAGGAGATGAAAATTCTAGTGTAGACCAGTTCTAATAGTTATGCAAGCACAACATTGCATCCCCTTCCAACCAAAAATCTTTTGTTAATTACACATATCTTGAAATAATCTCATTATTATCCTTTTGGCATGTTTCTGTTTTGACATTTTCCATTAATTATATCTTGAATAATATTTTTGTAAGGTTATAAGTCATATTTTCAATCAATCACCAAAAATATACCACTGTGCCAAGCTATTTGCATACAAGCAGAAGAAGAATGTACCTGTCGAATGAACCCTTCAAGTGTCCCTAGCTTACCCATGGCCATAGCCATTTGACCCATGTAATTTGCCACATTCCCTGATGAACCAGATGAGGCAGGTGCTCCAGTGGACAGTGTCTCTGCAAGGGACTGTTGCAATGCTTCCATGCCCTGAGACAATGCATCTTCTGCTTGTTGGGAAGACTGCTGCAAGTTGGTGATACCCATCAGCTGCTGCTCTGTAAGAGGTTCCAATTGATTTGCCAGCAGCTGCAACACAACCAAATTTGTAAGACTCATGTCAAATGTAAATAAAATGATTTGATACGTCAGAAACAAAAAACTAAGCTGTCATAGTTATAAGAAACTTGTACTTAAGGCTAATAAAACACATGAGAACTGGAAAGATTCTCATCATGAGAACACATAAGAGAATTTTACTCTGTATGTTGCAACCATGAGAACTGAAAAGAAAACAATCAGCATAACCTCACCTTGAGGAGTTCAGATGACCGAAAACCACCAAGCCACAAAAAACACCTCTCAGCAGGTGTTTTCCACATACCAGACAACAAATGGAAAACATCAGCCTTTGCAGCAACACCTTTCATCCTAAAAATCTCATCATAATGTGCCAATATACCATCAACAATCATGCGCAGTTCGGTGTCACTTGCATGAGAATTTACAGCTGCTCTTAGTTCATTTATTTGCCGATTCTGCTCTTCCAGCCACCTTGCATATTCTGCATCAAATTGCATTGCCCCTGGAAAATAATGTAATGAATGATTGTTATAGTAAGGATAACCTAACACAACTATGGATAACAATGCTTACTGAAATAACTCATTACAACACAACAGACACATATTATATACTACTACGTTTTAAACACATTTTGCAATTCAAACAATAGCAACAAGTAACTTATTTTAGAAGTGAGATACCATTTCCACTCAATGTATGTGCTTGATCACCCGAGCTTGATATGAAGATCCCCTACACAGGAAGAAACAAGATATTTTGTTTAAAATTAAACATGATTGCAGGAAGCAAGAGCAGAGAATTAGGCCCAATTTAACTGTGAGGATTAACTAAAGCCTCACCTGCTGCCTAGCTCGCTGAAGCTCTTGCTCTAGTTGGGTCAGCTTCAAACGACTACTTTCTAACTGTTGGACATAGGCCTATGTAAAGAAGCCACAGAAGTATGAGGAAAATGAGCTTAAGCCTCATGGTCTTTTGCCTTGCATTTGAATAGAAAGTGGGCATGTAAACATAATTATTTCTTAGAACTGCCATAGAGGCCAAGAAGGTTTAAACATTACAAACAAACCATTGAATCAACAATATAAAACAAACTATCTTGACAGAAAACACAAGTAAAAAAACTTTCTAGAAGCAAAATACTGAACAAGACAGCAATATATCAATTTCCAATTCCTTTTTGCTATGAAGTACCTTCTTCAGATTCCAAAACAAAAAGGCAAACCAATAATGAAGGAAATTAGCTTTTGACACATTGGTAAGCTCCAACAACATACACAAAGGACTAGAAGATATTGTTACACTAGAGCAAGGCATCCCACATCCTGGTGCAATGTATAGTATTTTCATGTTCTTTGTTGTATCTAGCATCCTATCCTACTCTTCTTACAATATAACTTGAATTGTTATGATGTTTAAGTTTAATCAATGAATCTAATATTGATATGTAAAAGAGATATTTTGATAAAAATGTACACATTTAACTAAAGATTATTTTATATACATATTACATTAAATGACATCTATTTAAGTAAAAGCAAGTTTAAATAACATGAAATCACTTTTTATTTTTTTTATTTGAACTTTTAAAATTTAAATTTAGATGATAAGGAGATGAAAAAAAATTATATTAATTTAATATTTCAATAAAGATATTGCCAGAAGTATATAAAATAGGAATTCAGACTACTATAAACATTATTTTATATATCAAAAGATTATATTGTATTTCAAAAACACACATTGTTTGAAAGTAATATTGACCGGTAACTATTTGTATTGTTTAAAAGCATTTAAATTAAAATTACTCAAATAGTATATAATGCTTATTTTAATGAATACATTAAATGAATTTGTTATTTTATATATCATGAGTGAAGCGTTCAGAATATTTAATTACAAAACTCTGATAAAAAAAATTGTAATTAATTAAAAAAGATTAATAAATTAAAGTAAAGTAAAGTAAAATTTGAATATAAATTTCAGGCCTCATAATTTCTAGACACGACTCTGATCCTAGCAATTGTAGTTGAATTCAGACCACATGCAAATATCAAATTCCATGCTTAAAATGACTAATTTTCAACATAGATATATAGTCAAACTATAATATAAAAATTAGGGCAATCTTCACCTTATAAACCGTCTTTTAAAGTAAAATTAAACTCAAATCCACTTTCTAAGAAATATGGTCATATACACAAAAATACATGGCAAAGTGAGAGTTACAAAGGGCCATTCACTATTCATTTCCTATTTGAACAACTAAAAAGTCAATATGGCATAATAACCATATTTATATGGGGAAACAAGAAAATATACGCATTTATATGAATAAATATTAACCGAAAAAACATAAGTAAATACAATGCATACTTTCTTTCTCAAACGGCTTTTTCTTGCAGCTTCACGGTTCTGGGCGAGCCTGCGAAGAGTCTACAATAATATTTAAAAAATATTATCATCATGTAACAAATACCATATGAAATTCTATATACATTCTATATAATAAAATTTATAAAATATTAAACCTTTTGATCCGATTTATCTTTCGACCTGTCACTAGAGTCAGAAACAGCAGCAAGGGATTGATTTCTATCAAACTGCAAACACAGGGCACATCAAATGTTAGATTATCAAGAATATCAGTTTCTGTGCTGATTTAAGGAACAGAGTTAAAACGGCTTAAACATTTTATTTGAACACACTTCAGATTAAATTCAATCATGCACATGGGCACTTGTTGATAAGTTCATTCTGAACTGGTTGCCAAATAGAGGTTAGGAACTTAAGATAGCATCAGTTGAACAGTAAGGGGAAACAGCATAAGGTAAAGAAACATCACCGGCTGATTTTTGTCATCAGTGTCGACATCTGTAGAAATATCAGTCCTGGGACTGGCATCAGCCATGGCAGACTCCTCCTGATTATCTGTATTACCAACTAAAATAGTGTCAGGATTTGACGATTGAACCTTCTGTAATCGCAACCTATGCAGCTCTGTTTGATTCGTCAATGGACTTTTATCAAGTGAAGTTGGCAACTACATCAAAGAGAAAATACAGAAAAGTTGAAAATAACCAGCTAAAACTTCACCTTACTTACTAGAGCAGAAAGTTCATTCGGTGAAAAGAACTAGAGAAACTCACCTGACCAAGGCTACTAATGTGAACAGAACCCGGAGAAATTGTTTGGCTACTTACTTTTAGTGAGTTGTAAATTGGGTCTGAATCAATGATTAGGAAAAATCATTAGCAAAGGTAAGCCTATAAAATAAACCATGTTTGTAGCAAAAATAAAAATAAATAAAAAATAATTAAGTTATAAACATCCATTTCTAGGTGTTTAGCTAACAGTAGTATCTATGCTTTTACAGGTCTTGGAATGAGACTATTCCTTTTAGTCAATGATACCTTTGCCAAGTATGTTTGCCTCCCAACTTGTTTTCGCTTAAAAGTTACTTGATAGTTAAAGGCTCAAAATAAGAGGAGCAAGGATATGGACCACCTTTATAAGTGGTCCCAAACGGACCATAACCATCAGATTAATCTAATAATCATATGATTGTCCACACCAATCCCCACCCCATCCCAAAAACTTCTGGCTACTGTACTGGAGGCAGTTTCTGACTGGCGTTCGGTTTTTTTTTTTCATGAGACTTTTCTCCCCTAATTTATTTAATGTCTCTACTCTTTCTTTGACCTTCATCCTCTTCTTTGCTTTCATCATCTCACTCCCCTCAAACCCCAATCCCACCCTCATATCTCTTGATTTCCTTTTCCTATTTTTTGGCAATCTTATCCATCTTTTAACTCTCCATTCTGTGTTAGATGTAACGGGCTTGGCCCATATCTTTGTATTTTCTTATTTATAAATGCATAACCCTATGTGCTCAATACACACAAGGGATTCAGCCTACGCCTCTTTCTATTTTATTTTACACTTTGTCAGTGTGATCTCAATAAAACTCCTCAAAAGTTTGGATCAGGCCTAACTCAATTTTTCCTTGTCTTGTTTCTAGCCTTTTAATACCTTGCTCAATTTTCAACCTTTTTAAGGCCTTACAACACTTCCTTTCGTTTCTTACTTTTCTCAAACTCTTATTCCACCAGCCAGTTTTCTTATCTATTGGTCCAAACCCTTTATTTTACTCAAGATTACCTTCCTAACTTTCTTAAACATATCATCACAAATGAGGTTACAACTACCCTGTGAGTTCCAAACACCTTCCTCCAATAATCCCTTCTCAAAAGTCAAATGTTTATCACCCTTAAACAGTCACTACTTTTTCATGGATTTATAACTTCTCAGCTTTTTGCTTATTACTCTTGTGTGATATGACTCTCTTGCAATTACCATGTAATCCTTACAAAGCGACAGATCAGAACTCCTTACAAAAAAAATATCACTTTACAACCTCAAGATAAAGAAAGAGCAACCTTCCATAAATGCACAACTCCCTTTTTTTAGAAATGGTAATCAAAAACTAGACACAAAAATAACAAGGTCTTATAAAGACAATTTGATGCTATCATAACATGAGATGATACAACATATTGACAGTTACATGTAAACTTTTTTATGTTGTATTGCAGAAATCTTACTTCCACTAAGGCAGACAGCATCCTCTACGCGATATGGCTGATCAAATGCACCAAAGTCAGAAACACGAAAAGAATCAATTGTGCTCCCCTCTGCATAGCTGAATACCATGCGTTGTCAGAATTATGCTAAAACATGGCAGTCTTTAAGTTTCATTTTAGTGAAAAAAAATCATATAGAATAATAGAGGTCATCTATAAGTAGAACACAGAATCAAGTTTCCAAATTATATCCAAATCGATGACTTTCTTTCTAAAATGTTTATTCTACTCTCACTGAAACAAAGGCCATATTTCCAGTAAAAGGAGAAACTTGAGAGCACTTTTACTGAAAATGGAAAGGGAAACAAAATGAGCAAGGAGACGTGAAATAACAGAACACGTGAAAAAATAGTCTCAATAAGTGCAAAGGAACAGAGGTTAAACAGAGGTAACTTTTTATGGAATATTTTACACACAAAATAAAGGGTCAGAATGGGTTATTGAAGGCTATATGCCTATATCATGGTAATGACCCCATAGCACAAAGAAATTCGCTGGTGGCTGCTATTGAAAGCCACTCTGCTAGTTGAATTCCATTACAGTCAATGACCGTTCCACTCCGCTGCTCTGCTATTTGATAACAGTCCAGGATCAATCCACTCTGCAAATCCGGTATTGTGCCAAACCAACTATACCAAACTTTTACTACTCCAATATATCATATTTTTATCCTCCCACTCCCAACACTGTGTGAAATAACTTATCTAAAGATACTCATTAATTAATAGTAACCATGCACATACTACATATTATCCTTAGTCCTCAGGAATAATTTGCAGACTACTTTCTCTTACCTCGTCCAGCTTCTTGTATAATTTGTTGTGTGACGTAAATTTCCAATATTGTATGAGTGAAATTATGACAATCATGAAGTCATGGTCTTTTCTGTCGATTATTCTTAGCTTCCCAAAAAATCTCCAGCTACAACTCCCAAGATAAGACCAACACCTCTCAATTCAGGAATATATGCATTCACCTACGTACTTCTTTTGCCTACCTGAATTGACATTGTTAAACCTCCCTTGGAAAAACACTACTGTCATACTGACCTCAAACTCCTGAGTTTCACTAACAGAAAATCCTGAAAAGGTCCCTAATTCAGCATTAATGAAATTATGACGAGCTCCATTATCAATGAGGAATAGAATTGGGCATCCTTCAAGATAGCCTTCCATCTTCATTGTCTAATGGGTGGGTTTGCTCCATGAACATACATTATGTTCCATACCATTTCTGAATCTCCATTAGTTGTTTTTCTTCTACTGCCAAAAGTAAATCAGTAGTTAGTTCTCTTCCTTCCTATCTTGACAACTGTGGCTGCACATTGAGTCACCTATGAGTCGGACTGTGAAGCTGCCCAGACTTGGAACACAACCCTTTGTTTCTCCAATCCAATATACACAAGCTCGTCATAGGACAGATGCCACAGCCCCTTGAACAATCATACATCCTCCATATGAGACGTAAGTCTTATACCTTGCAATTGGATTGGATACTAACAGGATGTCCTCCCGCAATTGTCGGAGCAAAAAGTTCGTATATTGATCATTGGGAATGATGGCATTTGAGTAAGCGAAACCCATCTGACTGGGAAATCGTCTTAGAAGGATGGAAGCTCAATTTGCTTAGAATTGAGGCAACACTCACGGTCATCCCAAAAAAGCCACTAGATAGGCCTTTTCTTATCCTTGTGCCAAATCTAGAGAAGGATGAATGTGGTTATTGTTGTAGGTGTTGGACTCCCTTTCAGATCTCAGACTGGTATATGGCTAGCTGAAAGAGTGTTAGTAATGTCCTCACCTGGTCAGCAAGGATCCCAGCTTGGCAGGTTGATCTTTCAGCTGAGTTGTGTAATCCTTTAACATTGAATCATGACTCTGCTGTAACACATCCTGGCCTTTGAAGAGAAGTCTCAACATTGTCACACAAGTCTCCAAGGCATCAAAGCATTGTGAAGCCATGCAAGTTTGCATAGAACGAAAATCCCCATTAATCCCAAATAACTCTCAACAAAAGCACCAATTGATAGGTACTCACACCTCTCTAATGAAAAAGGGAGAATTATATGAATTGTGAACATAGAGAAAGTACAAAAACGTAAGAGCAATACTTGCTCCCAGCCAAGGATAGCATCTCTGGCCCAATGAGATTCCAAAGGAAAATGAAAAATTGTTATCTCTCACATAAACTATGCTCATTATCAACTAACTTGTTATCCTTTCACTCGTATATTTTCTAATTTCAAATCTACAAAATGGAAGAATATTAGCCATCTTCCCACAAGTGCAAACTTACAAGGGCTTTATGGCGTCCATGGAGTATATGTATACCTATGGTGCTATAAACAACTGCTGAAGGTTTTGTGTGAAACCTTGAGCAACTGTAGCATTTGTGAGTGCAGTTGCTATGTGGATCCCTAGGCATATCTTGAACTGAAAGCCACCTTCACAAAGGATTGGGGATTCAAGAAGAGAGGTGCTTATATCCAATTACAAAGGCATGAGTCCATTTGGGCACCACTAGTTTGTATAGATTTATTCTAGCAAACTGATAATATAACAGAGCCTTTCAGTATTATTTACTCCCTATTCAAAACAAAAGAAACCCACGCAACCACAAATATCACAAAGCTATAGATATTCTAAGTATAACCCAACATCATTAATGGACAAATAAACATCTCAATGCAAATCAGAAAGAAGCTTCTCATGTATCACTAGTGTAAGCAGACATCGCATGAACACCTAATTCAATTAATAAGTAAAACCAAGATTCACAACGAAAATTCAGCAGAAAAAAACAAAGAAGACTTCTCCACTAATGCAGTTCCTAAACCAAGAACAATTGCAAAGAGGAAATTTACCTAGAATTGGAAATGGGTAACTCAGAATTGAAGCTCGGCATTCCTCTTTCAGCTCCCTTGTCATCTTCAACACCAAAACCCCTGGTAGTTCTACTCCCCATACATTATTTTCACCATCACATCATCAATTCCCCAGTAGCTCAACAGAACATGAAAACCTAAAAGCCCTAACCCAAAATAAAACAACAAATTCAATAACAAAATGGCTGCTTCAGTAAAGTTAAAACCAACTACTAGGAAATTCTCAGACGTAGCACAAAGCAAAACAGAATCAGAAACAAACATAGAACAAAACCAATCCTAACACCCCCTCCCCCCAAAACAAAAATTGCTATTACATCCTTAGAAACCATAAAGTGAATGCCCATCAGAAGAACACGGTGAATACCAGACACAAAGAAAAACAAAATCACAAACTGTAGCAGCGCCAAAAACCCTTAAGCTGCAGAATGAACTCCCATGAGCAAAAAATCACAAACTCGTGTGTGGAAAAAGTTCAAACTTTAGCACATCCGTGTGCACCCACAAGCCGCCCCCAACTTACCGAAAATGAGAACACAGCCCACCAAACCAAGTGCTCCAAAGTCAAAGCAACACACTTTGAGAAGAAAAAGACCAATTTGACACCACCCCAGATGTCCCAAATAAAAAATAATAATAATTTAAAATAAATAAACAAAAAAAAACACCAAATCTAAGTTCAGCTAGATCAAATTTCAAAAAATCATCTGGTCCCAGTTGCACTAAAATCCACCATGAACATCACAGTATTTACTCATGCAACATAAAACTATAGTAAAAGATGAAGCAAACCCACCTTGTAATTCTGATGATGATGATGGTACTGTTCAACCTTGTATGTAGTTATTGGATTTTAAGATTTAAGTAAGGAAGGAAACCGATGGAAGAGAGAGAAAGAGGAGAGAGAAAGAGGAGAGAGAGAGAGAGGAACAGGGATGCTACCAATCTCTGGATGTCTTCTTCTGCTAAAATCTTCCACTTTCCAAGAACTAATGATTTCTTAATAAATTTTTATGGTAAAGTTTTAGTGCTTTAACATGTATTATTATCAGTATTTTATTTCTGCTAATTAATATTTTTCTTTGACATTTTTATGTTGAAACAATTTTCAATATTATGTTGGAAGCATCTTTTCAATAGTTTTAAAAAAAGATAGATGATCAATTTTTTTTCCTACTAGAGATTCTGCTGGATAATTTGTTTAATGCAATTGTGTTTTTTTGGACAAGAGAATTGGGTGTTAGTTCTTTTTTAAAATATATTTTTTTCTTTTAATTTTTAATTTATTAATTTTAAACTCCTCAACTTGGTTATTGTTAATTTTCATTCTAAATTTTGAGAATTATATAATTTTGTTTAATTTTAATTTTGGGTATCTTTATATTTTATATTTGTGTTAATCAAACTATTTCTTCTAGTATCTTTGGTAAATATGTCAATTTCAAGATTCAATTGGATAAAGTAAAAGAAATAACATATATGTAAAATTAAATTAAAAAATTGTACATGTTTCCAATTTAAAGGCTACCATTATAGAAAAAAATCACATATTAAGAATAAAATAAGATCACTCTAATAATAAATAAAATTATCTTCCTAAACCTAAAAAGCAATCTTACTTAAAAAAGAGAATGATCACTGTTAACTACAATCCTTTATGGGGAACTTGAAAAAGTATTTTTAATTAAATCAGCTAAATTTTAATTTTAATTATTTCTTTAGTTTTATTCTATTTTATTTTTTATATTAAAAATCTGTTTTAATTATAACACAGTATTGGAACTTTTTTAGTTTTTTTTTCTAACTCTGATAAAACTAGTGGAAACTAAAGAGTTAAAAAATAAAATAAAATAAAAATATAATATAATATTTTATTAAAAAAACTTCAAAAAAATAAAGTGTCTTAATTATATTTTACTTCTATATGTGATTTATTTATTCTCTGTTCTATTTTTTTTTTTTGAAGTTTTTACTATTAGAGAATGAAAGGTAAGAGATTTACTAATACAAATTATTTTCTTTTTGTGACAAAGTTTTGATCTTTTGAGGTTAATAGTATGGTTGTCATTATTCTTTAATTATATTTGTTGTGATAATAGTCCAATTGGTCGGTATGTCGATTTGTCACCATTAAGTGAAGCGGGTGAACCTTTTGAACCCGTCAATCTATATTGGCCTGATGATCTGCTTTGTCGGATGACAGGCGAGACAAGCTAGCCGTCAACTCACCCTCCTTTATTTTTTGTATTTTTAAGCGCAATGTTAACTAAACCAACACTTTGTTTGATAATAAGTTAGCATCAACTTAAAGGACACTTATTAAATTGATGCAAAGAAAAAAAAAGAATAAATAATTTTAGAAATGTGTAAAACTTATGTGTGTTCCTCCCATGAGCTACATTGTTCTTTTCCCCCATTTGTTGAGACAAAATCCTAAATGGCGCCTCACCCCCTACATTTCTCACATTTGTAGTTCTATTTTCACCTTTTTGTTAGGACAAACCCTTATCTCTAAACTGATTATCCCAAACCCTCCAAAGGAATCTTCAGAACCCTTTGATTTTTGGTTGGTCACTATATTGAGAAACCCCATGGAGAAAGGGCGTTTAAATATGAAATGAACATAACAAAAAGGATAAAACTTAAGATCAAGTTTCTTAATGAATCAAATGGAAAACCTTGTAAACATCCATTTTTTGAAAGTCAAAGATATATGATGTCTTCAGTAAATGAACACTTTTTCTTTGCTTTCAAAGTCTCTAAGATGAGAATATTTTCATAAAAAATTGTCTCTTAACTTTCTTTGAAGATTTTTCCTATTTTATATTCCATTGTAATAAAAAAAGTAGTAGTTATTAGGTATATACCAACTCTACCAAAGGAAGTTAAACAAGTTATTCTCAATAAGATAATATTTAGAAAAATGTGAGATTATATACACAATTATTGTATTAATTTCTTGTATTACAATGGATAATGTTACAACTCTACTTGTCCATGAACATATTTTGCTAAACTAATGGCCAATGGTTCAACCCTGAAGTAACACAATGATCACTCTTTCAATTTTCTCAAACATAAAAGCAAGTCCCTTATGATTAGATTTTTCTTCACCTAGACATCAATAAAATTTATATTATTTAGGAATATATGGTGTTTATGTAATCCTATATAGTCTAAATTTTAATTTAATTATTATTCCTAAATCTATGTTTGAATTGATATACATATGGAGTAGAACAAAATCACACAAGATTACAAATTGAGGGATATGAAATGAAACTTTTTTTTTTCTTATAATGATTAACTTCTTAATCACATAGGATGAATTGCATTCATGCAAACTTCACACCTCACTTTATGATCACTTGTTAATTTAGAATTTCGAATGTAAACATTTATATGGAATAAAACTTTCTACACTACACCAAAATAATGATTTTCACCAAAATAGATACTTAAAAAGGTACGAGTCAGGTGCACCCTCATTATGTTGAAGACTTTGATGACCAACCTTTGAGTTTAAGTTCACTTTCGTTGTAAGTTAAATTAATTACTATATGTAATGTTTTAACATAAGATGATTGAAAATGATTTCTATCCTCATGTGATATGTATGCCACAATTGCTACTTATTCACTAAATGGGCACAATAGTGTACGTGTTATCAAATATGTCATAAGTTTTGTCCACATATTTCATGTAATTACTATATATTATTGGATGAATCATTATTCAACTTATCATGCCACCATTGTTGTTCAGAATTTTGATTTAAATATGAAATTCGACATATCATTACCACTAATATTGTCCACAATTTTGATTTAAGTATTATATCTATTGGATTGATCATTGTCTATTATTGAACTTATGATTATCACTAGAGATGTCCACAATTTTGATTTAAATATGAAAATGTTATTTGATTGATTATAGCCATGAGTGTTGACCACAATTTTGATTCCAATATTAATGTGATATTTCAAAATGCATGATAACTTTGTAAATGTGCAATTGGATTGATAATTGACTTATATGTTGTGTTGGGTTACTTAAAAAATCAAATTGGAACATTTTTATAACCTAAAACATTGAATTATACATTTTGATATACTTGTGTTTCCAATGCTAATTGATTCAAATTGGACTAATAACTGACCTATATGTTATGTTGTACTCGTGTTTCCATTACTATTTTTCATCGACTTACTAGATTGATCATTGACCCCATTGCGTGTAACATTTGTATTTTCTTTTATTTTTTGAATTTTTTTTACCTTTTTCAAGTTTGTATTCTATCACCACCTTTTCAATGATTGTGTTTCTCAAAGTGATGTAGTAAGGGTTGTCAACTGTTGATATTTCTCGGCAAGTGTACCGAATCAACTGTAATATAGTACTCTTTAAAGTACGAATGTCAAACCCACAAGGAACAATTCTAATTAAGATGTTTTGTTTTAAAAATCATCAAGTATAGAAAATAATTTTGATTGTTGAGAACTTGTTCATAACCAAATTAAAGATTTCACAAGTAACTCAAAGGTTTAGGGTTTGATTCAAGACGTAACAAAACCAACTTATCAAATATAGAGAAAGATACTTGGGATTGAATTGCATCTATCTCAATCATCTGTATTTTGAATAATACAATATATAATACTCAAAACTACTTATTCTTGATGCTTAATTTAAAGTCATTCATCTTGATTCCTCACAGATGAAATTCATAAGATAATTTC
>Ga0123342_1003362_pt1 | contig 25688 bp, 11 predicted proteins | sample Turbeawhitnodule_FD_89960 | JGI IMG/M metagenome (GOLD analysis project Ga0123342, IMG submission 89960) | Root nodule microbial communities of legume samples collected from Mexico - Turtle bean Mexico white nodule | ecosystem: Host-associated > Plants > Roots > Nodule | place: Mexico: Nepantla...
GTTGTTTTGTTACTTAACAAAATTCACCATTCAAAAACAGTTTTCAAACTTTCTCAAAACACCTAAGTGTAAACAATCGGTTGTTTCGACAAAACAATCGGTTGTTTCAACTTAGTTTAAAAACATTTTGCTTTGTTAAAATTGAGATGCTAATTGCATTAAGATTTAATCTAAGGGTTGATTACAACATTAAACTACCCCAGAACAAAGCTAAAACCAGCACAGCAGCATCAAGCAAAGCAGAGGCTTCATCATCCTTCAAAGGATTTGGATTCTTCAAAACATTGAACACCACTTGGTTCAACACTTAACCCCTTCCAACAAATTATTTTTGTTTGCCTTTCTCATAGGCCCAATCAAACCCTCAACAACAATAAGAAACAAAAGAGTTTTTAATGAATTCCCTTGCCTTAAAACCTTTTAATGGAGTAAAATCATTGGTTGAAGTGTCATTTACTAAAATTGATTAGATTGTTGATTGTAAATCTTTTAATCCAGGATATTCACTTATGACAAAAACTGAGTCTACCTATTAGAGTTAAGGTTCAATAAAACTTTTAAAAGTGATACGCTATGGTAGAACTATAAAAAGTTAAACTAAAACTTATAAGATAATCTTATAATAAAGATATTCGTATACACTTTTAGAAATTTTATGAAATATTTATAGCTTAAAATAAATATGATTTTCTTTTAAGCTAATCCAAGTAATTTTATCAACATTATATGAATATTTAACTTTAAGCACTATATTTTCTGTAGAAACTAATTGAAGAAAATAACAAAAGGCAAAAGGTTATAGAAACTAATTAAACAAATTGCAAAACTACTGAACTGATTGATTCATTTTGATTTACTTCATAATATATATAATAAAATTACAATTACTAGAATCTATAAAATAGGAATACTAACAGTCCTGTGTAAACTTACCACTAATGCAATACTAACGGTAAATAATTAAAGGCTAATAAAATTTGAATTAATAACCAACATCCTCCCTTAATTCTGATTTGGAACAACCTTCATGCCCAACAGATCTTTTAACTTGATGAAAACATCGATCTTCAATGGCTTAGTGAGAATATCTGCAATCTGATCTTCTGATCTACAATATTCCAATTTGATCATGTTCTTCCTAACTTGATCTCGCAGGAAGTGATATCGAATATCAATGTGTTTACTTCTTTGATGAAAAACCAGATTATTTGCAAGATTAATTGCAAAGACATTGTCAACACAAATCTTGATTGGAACATCTAGATTAAAACCAATTTGAGTCATGATATTGTTGAGCCAAACTGATTGACAAGCACTTGTTGTTGCTTTGCTGCTACATACTCAGTTTCACAAGTAGATAATGCAACAATTGACTATTCTTTGATGACCACAAGCAAATAGTCTTTCCGATCATAAAACAATGACCACTTGTGTTCTTCCTCTCATCTGAATCTCCACCCCAATCATTGTCTAAGTATCCGACGATCTCAATCTTCTTAGATGAAGAGTAAAATAGACCAAAAGTTGTAGTACCTTTGATGTAACGCATAATTCTCTTTACAGCTTGTAAATGAACTTGTCGAGGTGACTCCATGTATCGAATGACCAATCCCACAACATAACATATGTCGGGTCTAGTACACATGAGATATCTAAGGCTCCCAAAAATATGTTTATTGTATGTTGCATCTACAGTTCGCCCATCACCTTCCTTCGTAAGCTTAATTCCAGTTTCAATTGGAGTTTTAACTGGGTTTGAATCCTCCATCTCAAACTTCTTTAAAAACTCAACAGAAAATTTCCTCTGAGGAATGAAGATTCCATCGTCTCCTTGGATGATTTCAATGCCCAAAAAGTAGGACATAAGACCGTGATCAGTCATCTCAAATTCCTTTATCATGATATGCTTAAAGTCACCAATCATTTTGAGATTACTTCCTGTAAAAATTACATCATCAACATAAAGACATAAAATTAGTAAATCTCCATAATCATTAGTCTTTACATAAAGACCATTATCTAATGCACATTTGTTGAATCCAGTGGCATGAAGAAATGAATCAATCCTTTTGTTCCAAGCTCTTGGTGCCTGTTTAAGACCATATAAAGCCTTAGTTAGTTTGTACACATTCTCCTCTTTGCTAGATTGTATGAAACCCGGTGGTTGCTTTACATAAACCTCTTCATCAAGTGGGTCATTTAGAAACGCAGACTTGACGTCCATTTGGTGAATTTTCCATTGCCTTTGTGCAGCTAAAGCAATGATTAATCTCACTGTTTCCATTCGAGCTACATGAGAAAATATTTTTTTGTAATCAAAGCCTTCTCTTTGCTCGAATCCGTTTGCCACCAACCTTGCCTTGTATCTATCAATCTCACCATTTGCTTTCACTTTAATCTTGTACACCCACTTCACATCAATTGCTTTAAGTCCTTTTAGAAGATTAGTGAGTTCCCATGTATTGTTTTTCTCAATCGCCATCAATTCTTCATTCATAGCCTCTTGCCATTTAGGGTGTTGAATGGCATCTGCAAGTCTCACGGGTTCTGAATCTGCAAGAAAAGCAAAGTGAACCAATTCTCCATTGTCATCAACTTCATCATCAAGATTTACTTCGTAATCTTGATGGTGTACAGGTTGTCGCTGCTGCCTTATTGGTCGCTCCATCATAGTTGCAATTGGAGCTGCAACTTCAGGTTGAATTACAGCTTCAGGTTGAACTGCAGGTACTTCAAGAGTGACTCCATCTTCCACATCATCGTTCAAAACATATATACATCGTTTTTTCGAATCCATTTCAGTTGCTGCATTCCAATGCCATTCCTCATCTTCGACAAATGTAACATCACACTAACAATCACCTTCTTTGTCATTGGATTGTACAATTTGTATTCCCCATGCTTATATCCAATGAAAATGGTCTTCACTACCTTATCATCCAACTTCGATCTTGATGCCTTGGGGACATGAACATAAGTAATTGACCCAAATATCTTCAAGTGCTACCCATTGAGTTTGAATCCACTCAATGCCTCAATTGGAGTTGTGTTAGGAACACTCCGAGTGGGTAATCTTTTTATCAAATATACCGCACATGTTACAGCCTCAGCCCAAAAATAATTTGGCATACCTTTCACTTTAAGCATGCTCCTCGCCAAGTCCATGATTGTTTTATTCTTTCTCTCAGCAACTTCGTTGCATTGAGGTGTGTAAGGACAGGTTATGTTATGCTGCAACCCAAGTTCTTCACAGTGCCTCTTGAACTCATTAGACTTGTACTCACCCCCTCCACCACTACGCACCATCTTAATTAGTCTGCCACTTTGTCTTTCAACAAATGCTTTAAATATTTTAAAGCAGTGGAATACCTCATCCTTTCTTTTTAATAGATAAATCCAGGTTTTCCTTGAAAAATCATCAATAAAGGTTAAAAAAATACTTATTACCTCCAATTGATGATATGTTCATCGGGCCACAAACATATGTATGTATGAACAAGCTCCAAAGGAAATTTTGCACGCCAAGGCTCCTTAACAAATTGTATCCTGTGATTCTTTCCAAAAAAAATGCAAGTCTCACATAATTGATGAGAGTGATGAATATGGGGTAAACCATTCACTAAATTTCATTTGGAGAGATTTTCCAAACTCTGAAAATTTAAGTGCCCAAAGCGTAAATGCCACAACCACGATTTATTATTCAATATTGCATTCAGGCACTTGAAATCACCCATATGAAAATCTACTGGAAACATGCGGTTTTTTGATAAAAATGTTTTAAGAATCAAATTACCTTTTTTATCAAAAATTGAAAATTTATTTTCAACTATGTGCATCATGTAACCCTTTTCGGCCAGCTGTCCCATACTCAACAGATTACTTTTCATATCAAGTACATAGAAAACATCATAGATGTACCTATGATCACCATTCTTCAATGTGATAAGAATTCGCCCTTTTCCAGTCACTAGAACGAACCTGCTATCACCGAATTTCACTTTTGTGCGAAATGAGTCATCCAAATCTGCAAACAGCTCCTTTTGACCACACATATGATTCGTGCAACCTGTATCCAAATACCAAGTTTGGTTGTTTGGAGTTTCATTTGATGTGGCTGTCATTAGTACTGCATGATCCTCTTCATCTTGTTCGTGATTACTATCTTCTTGAGAACAATTGACAGCATGATTATCACCTTTTGATTTGCACTCGTTTGCAAAATGGTCGCGTTTATGGCAGTTATAACACTCCACATTTTATTTATTATACATGCCTCCTCGTTCTCCGCGACCACTTCTCCGCGCCAAGAGTTATTTGAACTTGGATTGTGATTGGAACCAATGTTGTTTTGCTCAGCGCTTCCATGATTCTGGCCACCACAACCTTTGTTGGAATAGCTACCACCACGTCTCCGTCCTCTGCCTCGTGAACTACCGTGTCTATGATAGGAGCTACCAATTGAGACTTGTGCTTGTAAAGCCTGTTCAATTGGTTTTTCAATCTTATTGTCATTCATTTGCTGCTCATGCGCTCATAGGAAACCGGACAATAACCTTACTGTCATTGTTGAAATGTCATTGGCCTCTTCAATTGCGGCAACAACATGTTCAAATCTAGGAGTTAAAGACCTCAAAATCTTCTCCACCTTTGCCTGCTCCGAATGTGTTTAACCATTGGTCTTCATCTGATTTGTCAAGGCAAGAACTTTATTTATATAAACATCAACAGTCTTTGTGGTTTCCATATGCAGCAGTTCATATTGGCGTCTTAGGGTTTGAAGACGCACCCTCTTGATCTTGCCATCACCTTTATAATTGTTTGACAAAATTGTCCAAGCCTCACTGACAGTTGTTGCTCCTTCTATCTGCTCAAACGTCTCGTCATTCATCCCTTGATGGATGAGATACAAAGCTTTCTTGTTCTTCTTCTTCTGGTCACGATGTGTTACTCGTTACGTCTCAGTTGCATTATCAACAAATGCAGACACTCCACTCTCAACGACATCTCATAACTCATGATAATCAAACAAAACTCTCATCTACACGCACCACCGATTGTAATTTTTTCCATCAAGGATAGGGACCGATAATTGGGTAGAATTCATGATAACAGACTGGCTCTAATACCATTTGTAGAAACTAATGGAAAGAAATGACACAAGGCAAAAAGTTATAGAAACTGATTGAACGTATTTACACGAAATTGCAAAATTGTTTAACTGATACATTTATTTTGATTTACTTCAATAATAATATATATATATATATATAATAAAATTACAATTACTAGAAGTTATAAAATAGGAATACTAAGAGTCCTGATTATTAATATCATACTAACGTTAAATAATTAAAGACTAATAAAATATCTAAATTAATAACCAACATTTTTCTATGTATAAATTTTATGGGGGAATAGATGTGTCCCCATTGAATGGTTGTTTTGTGTTACAAGAGTGAATGTTCATTATTTACCAATTGCTCAAATTATGTTGAAAAAATATGAAAGATATTTTAGTAAACATAACCACGTATTCTAGTGGAATTTGTATGAACAATTATAGTGCCTAGTCAAAATAACACAATCAACTTTAATTAATAATTGTCATTTGGTTTTCTTAAATTGTCATCATTTCCTGGAACAGGCCAATCAGAAAACATGGATTATGATAACGTTAATACGCTGGTTTTGTCACTTTGCTTCCTCATCCTAAGGTTTTTTATTTAAATTTTTGTTTATATTTTGGCATGTCGTTCTAATTTATAGGGTTGATATATAGGGTATTCCGTGGAAGGAGACAAATTTCTTAGTAAACAATTAGATTCTTTTAAGAGTTGGAACATCTTTCTTTGTTAATTATAGCTGAGAATATTTGTCTATACGTGGGAACAACATTTTAATTAAGTAATAAATATATTTTCATCCTTTTGAAAACATATCCTGAATAAAATAAAGCTCTTCATTTTGTTCCCTTTAATATTTTTAATATATCTATACTTTGATGGTTTAAACAAAATATTTGATTTGAGTTTTACTAATGAAAAAATGTGATTAGGATATGTAACTAGCCAAAATTTTCAGAGTAAACAACCATTGGTACAAACGGAATGTTATTATATACCAATAATATAAAAAAAATGATTTAAATAAATGTTTGATCTTTATAGATTTGTAAATTTTGTATATGCTTCTCAATTAAGTTTTACTTCTGTTTTGTTCATCAATTATACCTTTTTTATTTTTTATTTAATATTTACTAGTATATATTAATTTATAAGCTATTTATATTAACACATCAATGACTAAATAAAATTTATATATATATATATATATATATATATATATATATATATATATATTCTTTTGGTCCCTAATAAATCTTTATACTTTTTCTTTTGATCCTAATTATGATATTAAAAAGTGAGTATATTTAACACATTTGTTTTTTAATTATTTTGTTTGAAGGGAAAAAAATAATATAATGCAAATAATATTGTTTTTCTCCTCTTAGAGTTTACATCTCCTATATCTTTTAATTTTATCTATTTAAGTAATTTTTTTAAATTATTTTGTTTGAAGGAAAAATATAAATGTAATGCAAACAATATTGTTTATTTTTTGTTATAGCTTGAATCTATTTTTTCTTTCAACACTCCTTATTTGATGATGAAAGTAAAAAAAAAATATGAAAAATTTCAGAAAAAACCATATACCTATCAATCTTCACACTCTTTAGGTTTTACTATTGAATTAGATAGAGTTAAAAAAATAGGGAATGGAAATCTTATATGAAGGGAAACAAGATCCTTTGCACCACATTAACTATTTTTTTCGTAAAAAAATAACTTTTAGAAAATACATATAATAATTGTACTTAGTTACTAATTTTGCCACTTTATGGATAAATCATCATTTAAGGAATATCAATAAGCAACAAAAGCTAAACAAAAAAAATACATTATCAAAATGCAGAAAAGAAAATTAATAAGGGTAAAAAACAAAAATGTAAGATTTTATTAGAGATAAAAAAGAAAACATTCCGCCATTGATTTGTCAATTAAGGATGACTCATCTTTTAATGGATGTAAGGATAAAGTTCAAAACCGAAATAAAAAAATTTATAAAAAAGTTATTAATAATCATATGCAAAATATAAAAATAGGTGATTATGAATAAAAGGTTTTAACCCTAACTGGTATTTTCAATTATTGCACATTGGATCGCTTGGTTAATAACTTATGTTTTGTGTAATTCTAAAACTGATGTTAATGGCCTATACTATTGGTAATAGTTTACAGTGTCTGTTATATTTATAACATGTAATGTTCGGTGTGTGTTGTGGCACATGTGCTTGTGTGCCATTGTAGTGGATTGTGTAAGCAACCAAATTTCTACGTTATTTTGAAAACAAACATGTCACTAATTTCTTGTCAAATACGTTATAGATTTCTGTGTCTCCCTTCTATAGAAAGTCAACATTGTGGACCAAGTACAGGAAGACTTTATTCCTTTTTCATTAAAATTAAGGAAAAACTTTAAACCTCAAATTACAAGTTTATTTTTTCTTTATCATTTGTTTTAGGAATGAGAGTGAGATGTTCTTTCTATTTTAGTTATATGATCACATAGTCAAATTAATAGAGTGTAATTGGAGATTTGCTTGAATTGATTTTGAGACGAATAATTTTATTTTTGGCCACGCTACTTATACTTCGAGGGCACACGTATTTAAATAATTGTCATATATAAAAGTATGTAAATAAATATGTTTATATGATACTAGTTTATTCTATATAAATCCTATTTTTATTTTGTAGATAAAAATATTTTTCGGTAATTATAAGTTTACACATCAAACATAATTAAATGATAGTGGAACACAGGAGTGGACAGAAATTTTGTCCAACAATAATGTGTACAACCAAACTTAATTAATTAATGCAAGATGTGGAATGCCAATCTGTCAAAGGAAATGTCACATATATTAGTTTTTTTATCAGTAAAATAATGTTTCGTTAAGAAAAAGGATAATAGAAGGTATAAGATACCCAACCTTTACAAACCAAAGTTGTCTATTCTACAATGCAAGAATATAATAACAGACAGTAAATCTTTGCCTTTTTTATGAAATTTACAGCATAGTGCAACAATAAATATATATATATATATAATGATTTATTTAAAATTAAAATTATATATTAAAAAATATTTATAAAAATGTCAGTCAAAATATAAAAATTTAAGCATACATGTTGTCATCAAATAAAAATATTATCCAATAGATTTATTTAAAATTCAAAAGTGAAAAAAAATATAATTCATTTAAGATATTTTACTCTCTTCTTAATCATCTTCAAAAAAAATTAATTAAGATTCATCAAGATAAATTAACTTTAAGAAGTTTACTCAGTTAAGTCTTAAATATATTACAAATTTAGATATTTTTAATTAAGTTTATATTTAAAAAATTGTTCTATTAAGTATTCAAAATAATTTTTATTTTCATGTATATTTTAATAATATGATGTAATTGTTACATTTCGTCTTTCGGTCTTCAACTCGTGTCTTTTCTCTTCAATTTTTTCCAACTTTTCCATGAACTTGTTTTTGAAGTGGAAATGGCCAAATTGACCAACAATTTAAAAGATATTGAAAATATGTATTTTGCAAAATATATTTTAATATAATTTTGTATAAAATGTAATTTATTAAGTCAAGAAAATGTATTATTAAAATATAAATGTTTAAATGCACTTCCAATATAACCTAATTTCATCCTAAATATATTGAGTCTAATTTTCTTAAAGTTTGAATCAATCAAATATTTTTTGACATCAAACTCTGAGTTGGTAAAATAAGTTGATTATATTGTTGATTTTTCCTATAAGATTTTTAACGAGACATCATGTGAATAATGTTTCTTTTTCATTTGATATTTTCACCAAAAATTATACCAAGTTGTAAGTTTGGATGGTATCGAACACAGTATTCGATTCAATGCGAAGATAAAAAAAAACATATCAAGTTATGTTTGGACAGTACTGAGCACAAAACTCGGTCCATTAAAACATCATATCAAATTATGCTTGGATGGTATCAAACACAATATTCAGTCCAATATGAAAATAAAAAATCATACCATGATATGTTTGGGTGGTGTCAAACAGAGTATTTGGTTAAATATGGAGAAAAACCATATCAAGTTATGATTGGAAGGTGTCGAGTACAAAACCCCGCCCACTAAAAAAATCATACCAAGTTAGGCTTGGATGGTGCCAAACCCAAAACTCGGTCCAATGTGAAGATTAAAAACCATATCAAGTTATGATTGGATGCTATCGAGTACAAAACTTGGTCCACTAAAAAAAAGCATACCAAATTATGCTTGGATGGTGTCGAGCACAATACTCGATCCAATGTGAAGATAAAAAAATCATACCAAGTTATGCTTGGATGGTATCAAGCATAGTACTCAATTCAATATGAAGATGAAAGAACATACCAAGTTATGCTTGGATGGTGCCGAGCACAGTACTCGGTCCAATATGAAGATGAAAAGTCATACCAAGTTATTATTGGATGGTGTTGAGCAGTGTACTCGGTCCAATATGAAAATGAAAATCATATCAAGTTGCAAGTTTGGATGGTGCTGAGACAATGCTCGTTCCAATATGAAAATAAAAACCATACCAAGTTGCGAGCTTGGATGATACTGAGCTCAATGCTCAGTTCAATATGAAAAGAAAGAACATGAGCTTGGATGGTGTTGAGCTCAATGAAACGTACAATTAATCGATATGGAATACTCGACTAATTTTTGAAAGAACACTTTAGGAAACAAAGGCAAGAAGGGTGGGTAAGTTGAAAGGTTAGAAACAACGGGCACCTAGACAACAGAGAAGTTAAAGGGCCATAACCACCATTTTTTGAATGAAGTCATTAAATTTTTTACAAGTAAAAAATGATAGTTTTTTACACGGCTGATGTAAGTTTGAAATGATGATACATGTGGTGCATGTATAAGTTCCGACTATTTAGTCTTATAGGCTTGGGCCTGAGGCTTAGTGGGTGGTGTGGCGTCATGTATAGCTTTTGAACACAAAGTGTCTTAGGCTCGGGCCTGAGGCTTGGTGGGCTGTGTGGAGTCATGTAATGTATATATTCTTATTATAAAACCTCTTAGACTCGGACTTAAGGCTTGATTGGTTGTATGGTGTTAAGAATCATTTCTAATGCATATAAGAATATCTGATTGAACGATCTTATCTCGAAAAATATCAACGTTAATATAAATAAATCTCATTTGATATCTCCTAACCATTTTAGTGAATTTGAATAGAAGATAAAGTGTTATAAGAATAATGAAAAAAAAAACTTAAAAAATGATCATATACAAAAATAAAAGGAACTGAATAAGCATAAAAGGAATGAACTAGATAAGAAGAAAAGAGAGACAGAAAACTATAAACTTAAAATTTTTATTTATGATTAATTTGAATGCTCTAGTAGTAATTTTTCTTATAACATCACCCATACCTCATATCTCTGTATTACAAGAAGTTAACGCTGAAGAGCTTAATAAACATATCCAAGTACCATGAATTCTATTGGATGTTGCACATGCACTTGTCTTTAGGTTTTGCTTAATAATCATAAGCTGGAACTGGCCAATGGGAAGGGATATTCATAACACGGATTACTTTGCTTATACTTTAAGTTATCCATATTTTGACTTCTTTAGGGTTCATAATCATCAAAATTAAACAAGGTTAATATTTTTAAAATAATTTTTTTTATCTATTTCTTTAATAATTTATTTTCTTTAAAAAATTACTTATTTAAGAAAAAATATTTAAAATTTAGCAAAACTTGTCCACTATGTTGTACCTAATCTGGCTTCTCATCTTTCACACAATCTAAATGCAACTATTTATAATTTGGAAAATTCTTGTCATAAAGTTATATACTTACTCAAAGGCAACTTTGAAGAGTATATTTCTACCACCCTTTCTTCATAAAAACTCATGACTTTAATCTTTTAAAGATGTATAAGTATAATTAATATTAATTAAGTGATATCTCCCTTCTTTGAGACGTTGTTATTTCAAAAACTTGAAGTTATACCTCTATTCTAAGTATAGAACTTAGCATTTAATTATTCAAGCGTAAAATTGTAAAAACCGCTTGTTTTTATATATTGATTTTTTTGTATAGATTTTATGTATTTGCTTATCGGAGATAATTCGACTCGATTTAGATGAGTTGTTATAAAAATAACATTTTTTCTGAATATTTAATACAATTACGTACGTATTTAAAAGTTGAGTTCAAAATTACCGATTAAACTAAAATAATTCTATAAAATTTCTACGATAATGTGTATTTAATATATCGGTTAAATTAAATTAACATTGTGATTAACTTATATATTTCTTATTTCCTTCTTTCTTTATCAAAACGAAGACTAATTAACGGTAGAAGATGAAAATAGAGAGAAATGAAGATAAAAAAAAAGATAAGAAATAAAAGGGAAAACATATTGTTTAATTTAAAAAAATGAATGCGAAGAAACGTATTTTTCCATTGCCAATTTAATTTCTTCCTTCTTTTTCACCAATTCTACATTCTATTATGGTCAAATCTGTTGAGCAAACACAATAATACCCTCAAATAATTTTAAATTCACTACCTTATTATACAATTAGGAGATACAAACATAGCTTATAGAGAGAATAAAACTTTTTATGTCATCCTTGACTATTTTATCTAAAAAAATTATATTTTAAAAAATATTTATGGATTACATATACTTTTATTCAATATTAATACATGCTGATAAAAAAAATTCTATATTGATAAATTATTTTTAAGTACATATGAATATTCAGACCCATATTACACGCTCAGTATATTTGTCAATAGCACAGGGGAGTTGTGATTGAGATATATTCCAGATTCCCAGACAAGAAACACCTAAATAAGGGCATAATTGCCGACAATATAACAGTAACCTCATACTATATGACACACCCAAGTCTATCAATTTGTCAAAGAAAAGTAATAATAATAATAATAATAATAATTATTATTATTATTATTATTATTATTACCTTTTTTATTATTATTATTATTATTTTGCTCTGAACTCTGATTTATTCATGTTTCCATCATTCCAGCTCGTAATAAAAAAAAGTCTAGAGAAGTAAAATAAGAATGAAATGTACTATAAAAATATATATTATTTGAACAAATTAATAAAATCCCTTTACTTTGAATGAATAGAATAGTGAGTAAAATTTAAAAGAAATTATTTACAGATATTTTCATCCTCATGCAACTAAGAAAAATAGTAGAACCTAAAGAAAAAAAAAAGGAATAAAAAAAACTACCAGAACAGGATATATAGTTTATACCCGGAGAGAGTGACGTGGAATTAAACATAATATTAAGCGTATCGCAACACACCAACATAGCATATGCATAAAAAATTAATATAATTTTTTTTATCTAATTTTGATGGGATATTATTTCACTATTTTTTTGTTTTGCAGTTTATTCTTATTTTTATTAAGCAATCAATATATTATTTTTGACTTTATTTTCTATTCAATTCACAATCGCCGGTGAATCCAATTATGCTCATGCGTATGTCGGGTGTTGTTTGATTGTTTCAGTCATTTGTTGAATGGTTTTGGGGTTTTGATTATGAAAGAAGGTGGAATGGAGACCATAAAAGTAGGTTTAAGTTTTATTTTATTACACCAATTTTACTTTGTTTTTACACTTTACATCAATTATGTTTGTAATTAATGCAAAATAAATTCTCACTTATCAATTATCCCACGCCATTAGTGTAATTATGATAATAAAAATCTTTGGTAAGTTCATAGCATAGTCTCACCATTTTTAGTGAAAGGGGTAATCTTCTCCATCATGGACACATCCCTTTCCGTTCCGTCGCTTGTTATTGACTATTAGATGTAGCTGAATTGCATTATATACACTCATTTTAGTTGTAGCTTATCTTTTTTGGTTTTAGAATGTTCTTCTACGCAACCAGTGTCTACGGTTTAGTTTACTATCGCAGTAATAATAGACCAACATAGTTTGACCAAACCACGGGTTGACTCTTCATCACCACAAAACTAGTTAGTCACTAGGGACAATCAAATCTCTCGCATAGGGACCATTGCTTCCTCGTGGATTTTTACTTTTTAGTGCCTTTTTTTGTTGTTGGAATTATTTGATAATAATGTAAGATTCTTCTACATTGTAAATATTGTTAATAATATAAGCGTGATTTAAAGTATGATATACATTAGAAACGAGAAAATTAAACAGCATATAAAAAACATTAATTTATAACCTAGATTTTTTTATTAGAGGTTTTTGTCAATTCCTTATGTAAATTTGATTATAATTGTTAAATTTTTTTCTGAAAGATTTAATATTAACATCAAACTCGATGATTCATCTTGATGACATACTCAAATGATAAATATAACGATTTTTTATATAAAAAAAATCTAAAGGTTAAAGCAAACGATGAACTGTATCACAAATTATGAACCCTTAATGAATTCCTATGCTTTTATTTGAGATTGAAGAACTTGAAAGGAACTCTCAGTTGAGAAGACCCCAGAAATATAGAACCTATTTTCTAAAATTGTAACTCCCTCATATTCCTTTAAATCCGAAACATGTGGTCAGTATCATATCCGGAAAAAATATTTAATTGAGATCAGTAAGATGTACAAATTTATAAAAAAGAATAAAGTAAAACTTGAGTTTGTATATGTTGTAACTTTTTTTTAAAAAATTAATCAATTTAAAACAAGATACGATAATTTGCCACTTTCATTCATGTTTGATTATTTTCAAATAATTTTTTTTTAAGTTTAGGAAACATTATATAATGCAGTTATGCAAAATGTAAAGGAAGGGTTCTTTATATGTGTCTTTTTGGTTTTGTGGACGCTGTTCATGTGTTTTTAGTGTTTTACTCTCTTTTTTTTATGAGATACGTAGACTTGACAAATTAGGATTTGAATATTGTTTTTCTCCTTTTTACCATGCTATATGATTGGTGGTCGTTATGAGTTCACAACTTATAACTAATATGATATATTAGGTGACAAAATATGTGTAGATTAAAAGTTTGTTTTCTCTAATGCAAGTAATGTAATCATCATGTTCAGAAATTCATTCAGCTTTTCAAAGAAAAGATAAAACAATAACAAAGGAAATTGTTGAGTGAAGTTCTCAAAATTTACCAGAGGAAACATTATTGGTTGAAAGAAGTGGGTCTAGAGAAATCTTTGCTGAATTATTGAAAATTATTTTAATTTAAAATCTAACCTTTCTATTCCGCACAACAGGTTTAAAATGGAGATATGATTTAATTATAATTTAAATGTCATAATTCAAATTTATCGTTCTAAATCCAATATTTAAAATCAATCCTAACACAATATTACCGATTTAATCTAAATATTATAGTAAACAATGTTGAAAAGATTAATTTCCTAAGACATGAGTTATCACTTAAGACTTATTCATAGTGTATTGTGCAAGTCTCACATGATATAACATGAACTTTTTGGATACTAAGGTTATCAGAACTAGTAAGCAACTTTCTTAAAGAGGAAAAACCTATGATACCGAAAAAATATAAACAAAAAGAGAAAGAATGAAGAAGAGAAAATGAGAGAAAATGTGAATATGTGTTTCTGGAGCAAAGTAGATGTGCATATTTGTAGTGTAAAAGGAAAACTAAACCAGCGAAAGGAAGGGAGAAAAAGGAGCAGAGAAAGGCGTGAACCTTCTCAATTGTGGCAACAATGATTCTCGAAGTATCTGATGGCGGGATTGACACGGAACCTGGACGCATAAAAAGGCAATGTCGCGCTCGCAACAAATCTAATCTCCTCCACACTTTCCAAGATCCCCTCCAACAGTTCTAAAGCTGAACGAAAAACCCACTGGAAAAAACGCTCACTTCCGCAAGGTTTTTCTTCACAATCTATTTTCCTTTTGCCAAGATCTCATGCAAGCGACCCCCACTTGACACTAATATAGGTGATTTCATCAAGTGTATGTTGCAAATCATACACCACCCATAAAAGACATGAAAATCATTAAAAACTTTTTTAGTCGCTAAAACTCTTATATCTCATAGAATTTTAACAACAAATATTACCCTCTCGATAAAGCAACATCTAGCACTTTAACACACCACAAAAATGGACAAATTTGATCTTAAATCAATTTTAGTGTTAGCAAAACTAATAAGTGACTTGTTTTTACCCTTATGAACCTTATTCATGGAATCTCCAATCATAAAGGTTGGGTTTCCATCACTTGTTTGTTTGCAAGTGTAGTCTCATTCCCCTCGATGTTTGTAAAAGGGTTTGTCAAAGGATCTTCCAAATTTCGTTCTGACTTAACATAATCAATAGAAATCGTTTCACTCTATAGCAATTGCTTTACCAAATTATGTCTCAATTGTATATGTCTGTTCTTTCCATTGTAAGTTGTATTTTTAGATATAATCATTACCGATTGGAAATCAAAATGCATTGATACAGATGGGGTTGGTTTTATTCTTAATGAAATGTTTGCTTAAATGTTTTTCAACCATTCAACTCTACTACCAGTCATTTCGAGAGTAATAAACTCAAATTTCATTGTTGATCTTGCAATACTTGTTTGCCTGGTTGATCTCCATCTAATTGCACCACCCCCAAGTGTAAACACATAACAATTAGTGGATTTTGTCTCATCTGAATCAGAGATCCAATTAACATCATTGTACTCTTCCAGCACAACGAGAAAACCACTATATTCAATGACATAAATCATTGTACCTCTCAAGTATTTCACGAGTCTTGCAAGTGCATCCCAATGATCCTGCCTAGGATATTGAGTGTAACTACTCAGTCTACTTACGACATAAGCAATGTCTGGTCTAGAAAAACTCATTAAATGCAATAAGCTCCAAATTATCTGGACATACTGAGTTTGAAAAATAGATTATCCTTTGTTCTTCTTTAATTTAGAGTTAACATTATAAGGGGTGCTCACTGACTTAAAGTCATAGTAACCAAACTTCTTAAGAAGTTTCTCAATGTATTGTTCTTGGGATAGTAATATACTATCTCCCTTCCTTAATATTTTTAACTTCTAGAATCACACTTGCTTCACCCATGTCTTTCATCTCAAACTTAAATCCAAGAAAAAGTTTTGTTCTAAAAACAATATCATCGTATATACCAAAAATTAGCATGTCATCAACATATAAACATATAATGACACATTCACCATTTTCAAATCTAGAATACTCACATTTATCAACATCATTGCTAGAAAAACCTTCACAAAGTAAAATATTATCAAGTTTTTCATGTCATTGTTTTGGTACTTATTTCAAACCAAACAGAGATTTTAAAAGTTTGCACACTTTTTCCTTTTGACCTGGAATTACACATCCTTTAGGTTGAGTCATATAATTTTCCTCCTATGGTTCACCATTCAGAAAATTTGTTTTAACAATCATTTGGTGAATAACTAACTTATGGATATATGTTAATGCTAGCAACACTAGAATAAAGGAAATCCTATAGTAACAAGGGCAAATGTATCAAAATAATCTATGTTAGGTTATTGAGTAAAACATTTCGCTACTAATCTTGTCTTATATTTCTCTATGGATCCATCGGGATGGTACTTTTTCTTAAAGATCCACTTACAACCAAATTTTAGCATTAAGAGCATTAATAGCCTCTAAAAAAAATCATTGGATCATTTTCAATTAGATAAGTGTAAAACTTATCTACAAACGAGGTTTCCTTTCTCTATCTTTTACTTCTTCTAGCATCCTCGCCCTCATGGAATCACTAACACTATCTATAGGTTGTTTAGATGTACCACTACTCTTTCAAGGACAGATATGTTAAAAAAACTCAAGATTTTTCGTCTTTATTATAGTGTTACATTCAATTATATCACTATTAAGAATAAGAAATCTATAGGCAACACTATGTTCCGCATAGCCTAAGAACATACTATCAGAAGTTTTAGAACCTATTTTCCTTTCTTAAGATCAGGTAACATCATTTTAGATAAACACCACCACACTCTTAGGTATTTCAGATTAGGTCGATAACCTTTCTACAACTCATAGGATGTATTACCAGTTTTTTTATGTGGTATCCTATTTTGCAAAAAACACGCGGTAAGCAGAGATTCACTCCAAAGATTATCAGGAGCATTAGAACTAGTAAACATGACATTCATCATTTCTTTATGAGTCCCATTTTTCCTTTTAGCTACTCCATTAGATTAAGGTGAATATGGTGGGGTTACTTCATGAATAATATCTTCTTTAATACAAAAATCATTAAACAAAACATATTCACCACCTCTATCTAACCTAATCCTTTTAATTTTCCTATTTAATTGCTTTTCTACTTTCGCCTTATAAGTTAAGAACATATCAAATCTTCGTCCTTATGTTTGATTAAATACACTTTGATGTATATCTAGAAGAATCATCTATAAATGTTACGAAATAATTTTTACCACTTCTAAACATGGTTTGTTTTAAATCAACAAGATCTATATGAATTAAACCAAGAAGTTCAGTTTGACATTCTACAAAATGACATGTTTTCTTCGTTATTTTAGATTGTACACATATATCACATTTACTACTTTTTTTTTATTCATGTTGATTAATCCTAGTCGTTAAATAAAAAATCGATCGCTAAAGTTCAAAAATCGGTCGCTAAAGTTAAAAAATAACGCTAAATTGATTTGTGATAGAAATAACAACCAAGCATAGGTGATAGCAAAATTCCTAATCGCAAACCACTTAGCGATCACTTTTTTCATCTGTCGCAAAGTTGCAACAAAAAATATCGATTGTTATTCTAGTTGAAGAGGGATGGGTCACCCCAATTTTAGGAAACTAATTTAGCAAAAAAAAATAATAAAAAATTTATTTGATAATGCAGTTAAATTTAATAATTAAAATTAAATAATTTTTAATCATTAATTTGAGATTATTATTATCAATAATATTATTATTTATTAATGTTAACATTTTGTCAGATGGCATCGAACTCATTTCTCATAGTAAACATAAAATCTATTATCACTATACAAAAGAATCTTTGTAATCATATTATTATTATTATTATTATTATAAATTATTACTATGATGTTTATTATTATTAGGATGTTTGTTATTATTATAATTATATTAATATTAATTTTATTAGTTTCATTATTATTACAATTAATATTATTACTATATTAATAATAATCAAAACAATAATTATAATAATAAATAATAATAATAATAATAATAAAAATTATAATCATGATCATAATAAGAAAATAACTATAATCACAATAATTAAATAATTATAATTCAATCGCAAAATCAGTCGTTAATTTGTAGTGATATATTTGTATTTAGGGACCAATTTCATTTTGATTGTTAAAACAGTTCAAATTAGCAACGAAAATAAAATTTAGTCGCAAATTTATAGGAATTTAGAAATTAAAATTATACCAATCACTAATTTACATAGATATATTTGTATTTAGTGACCAATTTTATTTTGATCCGTAAATCAAATTAATTAACAATAGAAACCAAATTCGATCACGGTAAGAATTTAACTACTGAAATCAAATCAAACACTAATTTGTAATATATATTTTTATTTAACGATGAATTCAGTCAATGTAAATTAATGACAAAAAATCATACCAATCACTAGTTTGTAATACCAATCACTAGTTTGTATCAATTTAGTAAACAAAATTAAATCAATTATTATTTTAATCACAATTTACTACCAATTTATTTCAATCGCTCAATGAATTTTTGTTAAATGAATTTTTGTAGTGAATGTTTAAATTAAATCAATTTTCTCTATCTGTACAATTCTTAAAGTACCAAATATTTTTAAAAGAACTCAATTCACTTCTCTCAAGTAACAAAGACATAGTTAACACAATCAACAACCAATGTCAACATTCTATAAAGCTAAAGAAGAAAACATTTAAAAAGTATAATATAAAACTTGGTAGGTAACAGAAAAGAAACATTTTGTGCCCCTATCCATCATTAAAGTAAGAAAACAATCCCATTTTTCTTCACCTTCGTTATCAGCAACCAAAAACCCCGATGTGCCCTAGCAAATATTCTTCTATTCCTTTTCTCATTTTCTTTCATCTTTTATCTCTCTTTCTCTTCTCCATTCCTCACCCTCAAAGTAGCTTCCATGGTGGAGCTGCCATTCTCTGCTCTCTTTGCCATTCTTTTTCCCTCGCTCTCACAATCTTTTCCTTTCATGCAAATACAGTTGTTGTCAGCACCCAAACATATAATGAAATAATCTTTTGCAACCTAATTTTTCATTACCAATAATTTAAAACTTACGCACGGTGCATATGTAGTAGTTAGTTACATATTATTATGTATGGAGAAAGCTGACTTAAAAAAATATGTTTGGAGAAAAAAATTATTAGCATTTTTAAGAGAGAAAAATAAAAATAAAAAATATTTTGTAAGATAAAATTCACTTACACATAAATTAAAGACAAATTTAGGAGAATAAGGAATCGTTTTTATAAATAAATTTGTTCAAAAAGATGATAAGTGGTTTTCACTAAAGATAGTTTTGAATAACTGCTGCTAAATATATTAATACAAAACAATCTTCCATTCCTAATATAAAAACTAATGATAGCATGAGCTGTTTATGAAATAAAATAATGTAGAGGCATAGAACCCAAAGTTTTTGTCCCATAATTGTCATTCCTAGAAACTACATTGCACATTTGTTTAATGCATAGTTGGCAGATAGGTTTGGAATACTATGTTGGAAGTCTTCTTTCAAAGCTTATGGAAAGTTATTTATGATTGATTCCCTTACCCACCATCACCACCCATCATCATATATTCTGTTATATTCATCCTTTAGCAGCTACCCCTCCAATCGAAATTCAAGATTCACCACTATTTGCTTGGTTTTAATTTGGTGTACCCAACGTTCTTTACCCTTTACATGACGATAGTTGAAAGTAGTTGATACCTTGTTTTCTTTATCTTGTTTTAGATTAACATGGATTTGACGTATGTCATGTATATTGGTTTAAGAAGAATCTACAATAATCAAGAAACAAACACCCATAGTCATCGAGTTTTTTTATATAGATTTAAAAATGGTTTAAAATGAGTTGGGTTGAGTTTTTTTTTTTTTTTTTTTTAAATCATCAATTTGTGTATTTCAATTTATATAAATAACCCATAAATTCAACAGGTTAGGGAAAGGTAGACAGGATGATCCATTATATATATTATAACACTTGATTTATATTATTTATATTTATTTATGTAGTGAGCCAATTTATGTGTCTTCTACTTTTATGTTATTTTTTAAAACTTTGACGGGTTTCAGTTCAATTTTAAAATAGATTTAGCTTAAACCGATAGGTTAAAAGTAATTTAGATTGAGTTAATATTTCAATCACCTCAAGCCAAATATTAATAAATTAAAGATAGATTAAGTTAGGTTAACTCTTTACACTCTAATTTTTTCTTTTGTAGAAACTGCAAAAACTTCTTGTACATGAGATAATTTTGCTTAAATCCTATGAAACAATTGATTAAACAGAAACAATCATGTATATTCATGGATACATATTTATTTCACATGTTGTGGGTGTATAACCATGAAAAACCTGTTTATTCTCCATTAAATTGATAGAAATGACTTAGAATGATAGCACAATTTTCATAAATATTTAACTTTTTTTTATCTTCACATATACTAAATTAAAAGTTATAATTATAATTAATTTATAATTTCTAATAAGTTTATGACTATGCAACTAAAAATTGTATACAAAATACACACTATATAAATTTTCTCAAAGAAAAACCAAAAAGGACAGAAAATAAAAATCTAGTTAAAATAATGAGGTTTTTGGTAAAAAAAAATAATCTTTCATTTTTTTTCATCTCAATATCTAGATGAAGTATAAAAGATGTGAGTAGCATACAGAGAATGGAAAATAAATGAATTATATATCCAAGTGAGCATTCTTTAGAATGTTTGGTTCCTTGCCATTTGAAAATGACAGTACGAAATCCAGAATTTAAAATTATAGGAAGCAGCCAAAGGCAATGGTGCCCAATTCGCTCACTTTTCTTGTATTTTTGCCAAGTCTTCCTTCTAGAGTTTCTACGAAATCAGCTTCATTAAGAAACCCAGTTTTGAATTTTTAGTGTACTATATCTCTAACCACAAAAATTGAGTCCAGGTGGGTTGGTTCAATATGTTTCCCAAGCAAAGCCCAGTCACTCTCAAGTTTCAACTTCTTGCCTTTCAGTTGGGGTTAGGAATGCAAAAATAAAAATCATACTCCAAATACACAACTTGCCCAATTTAAAAAAATTAAAAATTCTGCGAATTTCAAAAATAACAAAATCGAATTATACTATCTGCACACAAAAAAATCCACAATTCTTCACGTGCAGCATTTTTGTACATTTATTGAAAGCTTCTACTTTACTCTCTCCTCTATAACTGCTGGCGCATGTGAATGATTCATAGTGTGCTTCTCTCATACCATTCCCTCTTTACTCTTTTGCCACCCTATTTCCTCCTCCAAGATCTATTACACTAACCTTTTTGTTCAATAAACAACCTATTATGCTTGTTCTTATCTCATTTTGCACTATACCTCCATCAACTTTGTCATCTCACACACCCTTCTTGTCTCTCTGATTTTTATCTTTTATCTTGTTCATCATGGCCACCCTTTTGAAATTGTTGCCTCTTTTGGTGTTTCTTCTGATCCGTGTTTCATCCCAGGTTGACCAGCTTCTCTATGCTGGATTCAAGGATGTGGGTGCTAGCAACCTTACATTGAATGGGGTGGCTGAAATAGAGAACAATGGAATACTCAAGTTGACAAATGAAACCAGCAGGTTAATGGGTCATGCTTTTTACCCATCTCCTTTTCAGATGAAGAACTCCACCACTGGTAAAGTTGTTTCCTTTTCTTCCTCGTTTGCTCTGGCTATTGTCCCTGAGTACCCCAAGCTAGGTGGCCATGGCATGGCTTTCACAATAGCAACTTCTAAGGATCTCAAGGCTCTACCTAGTCAGTACCTTGGCATCCTTAATTCCAGTGATAATGGTAACTTCTCCAACCACATCTTTGCCGTTGAGTTTGACACCGTACAAGACTTTGAGTTTGGGGATATTAATGACAACCATGTTGGAATAGACATCAATAGCATGCAATCCAATAAATCTGCTAATGTCAGTGTGGTGGGTCTCAATCTCAAAGGTGGGAAACCGGTTCTAGCTTGGGTTGATTATGATTCTGAATTAAATGTTATCAGTGTTGCACTTTCTCCAAATTCATCCAAACCCAAAACTCCAATCTTGTCCTTTAATGTGGATCTCTCACCCGTTTTTCATGACACCATGTATGTTGGGTTCTCTGCATCAACGGGTTTGCTTGCTAGCTCCCATTACATCTTAGGTTGGAGCTTCAAAATCAATGGACAAGCACCACCCCTTGATCTCTCTTCTCTCCCGCAGCTTCCACAGCCAAAGAAGAAACAAACAGCTTTGATAATTGGGGTTTCAGTCTCAGTTGCTGTTATTGTGTTATTGGCCATCGCCATTGGCATTTACTTTTACCGAAAAATCAGGAACGCCGATGTAATTGAAGCATGGGAGCTTGAAATTGGGCCACATAGGTACTCCTACCAAGAGCTCAAGAAGGCCACTAGAGGCTTCAAGGAAAAAGAACTACTTGGGCAGGGTGGTTTTGGCAGAGTTTACAAAGGAACATTGCCAAATTCCAAGATCCAAGTAGCCGTCAAGCGAGTTTCTCACGAATCTAAGCAGGGCCTGAGGGAATTCGTGTCGGAAATAGCCAGCATAGGCCGGCTTCGCCACCGGAATTTGGTCCAATTACTTGGCTGGTGCCGCCGCCGTGGCGACCTCCTGCTTGTGTATGATTTCATGGCCAATGGGAGCTTGGACAAGTACTTGTTTGATGAGCCAAAGATGGTCCTAAGTTGGGAGCATAGGTTCAAGATCATAAAGGATGTTGCTTCAGCTCTTCTGTATCTACATGAGGGCTATGAGCAGGTGGTGATACATAGAGATGTGAAGGCCAGCAATGTGCTGCTAGATTTTGAGCTTAATGGAAGACTAGGTGATTTTGGGTTGGCAAGATTGTATGAACATGGGGCTAACCCAAGCACAACAAGAGTGGTGGGTACATTAGGCTATCTGGCTCCTGAGTTGCCTAGAACAGGAAAGGCAACTACAAGCTCTGATGTTTTTGCATTTGGGGCACTTTTGCTTGAGGTGGCTTGTGGGCGCAGGCCAATTGAGCCTAAGGCATTGCCAGAAGAGTTGGTTTTGGTGGATTGGGTGTGGGACAAGTACAAACAAGGGAGAATACTTGATGTGGTGGACCCAAAACTAAATGGAAATTTTGATGAGAAGGAGGTGTTGGTGGTGTTGAAATTGGGGTTGTTGTGCTCAAATGATGTGCCTGCTGCTAGGCCTAGCATGAGGCAAGTGGTGAGACACTTGGATGGGGAAGTTGAAGTGCCAGAGGACTTGAAAAAGCCAGGAGATATAAGTCAGCAAGAGGGGTTTGATGAGTTCTTGCACTCACTTGCATCTTCTTCCTTTGACAAGATGAGTTCAGGCTCCAATTTTGGAAATAGAGACATGGATAGTTTTCTTTCTTTTGCTAATTCACCTCATTCCCTTCTGCATAGAGGAGAAACAAGGTGATTCTGCATATACTTTCTTTACTTATCTTTTCTCACTGGAGAATTTTCGTTTGTTTTTACATGTCATTATGCAAGTCTCATTATAGAAAGATTTTGGATATGATGAAATGAAATGCTAAAATCTGTAACTCACTATTCTTATCATGTCCCTTGTTGCTACTCCATTTTGTTCTGTCATTATCTACCTACCCCCTTCACTTCTTAACATAGCTTGGCAAATCATATACTTCTGAACATATATTATCCACTAAGTTTTAATTTGCAATTGAGGGTATTATTTTGTTATTAGCATGATACAAAATGTGTAAGAATTGAAAAACGATAATGTTAAGTATGTGAAAAGGATTCTTTTGGTTAAAATATGCAAACAAATATAATAAAATTCGAAAAATAGCAAAGGTTGAATGGGAAAAATATCTTGAAATTTTTCTTTTTCAATTAAAGTTGCAAAAACACTGCACAGTCATTTCTTTTGGTTGGTGAGAAATGTCTTTGCCTAAAATGGTTCTCTTTTGTCTCTCAACAGAGTAAAGTTTAAAGTAGCAAATAGTTTGAGAAAAAGAAATTTTCTAAAAATAACAAACTAAAAGATAAATGGAGATAATAATCGTTAAAAAAATTATGCTTAAAATGGATTTGAATAAGGGTTTCATGAAAAACATAAATGTAAAAATAAGAGAGTAATCCAGAAAAAAAAAACAATAGAAAAATAAGAAATTATAAGATAAAACCAACTACGTGACCAGTACTTGAAAATTCAAGATAAATATGTAATAAAGAAAAGATTAGAAAATGAAATTAGTAAGGTAGGAATTATAAAATTGCATATGGTACTTAATAAATTAGTGAACAAGAAAAAATCAATAGTGATATTCTACTTGATCATTTATATATTCGATTTTTTATAGGCTTTTGGTAAAGAAATTTATTTGGTGTAGCTTGGACAAAGACAAAATCATTAAACAATTCTAAGTTATCACGTCTTCTTTAACATCCTTTTCAATTAAAATGTATAAATTGACTTTTTTTCTCAGTATATATAATCTCCATCATCTTGATATATAACTTTTATCTAAATAAAAAAAATTCAACCATTTTATAAACATATAAAAAATACTTATTTTAATCTTTATATTTGTACCTTAGCTTGAAGTTGATATATAACCAAAACATCTATATTCCTTTATCTATAAAGTATCATTAATTAATCTCATTTCTTCTACGGAACTCCAAAATTCCCATTTATAGATTTTGTGCCTTGCATGGATTACCACGTTTTCTATCTCTACGATGATATCTTTTATTGCAAACGAGAAATATGTGTCGAAAACTGAAATTGTAATTCTTTTTAATAAAGGTAGGTAGGTGCTCGATGCAGAATATATTAACAAAAAGTGAAATTGTAATTTCAGAATTTCTTTACATAAAAGTTGCAATAGAAGTAGAAAAAAAATAAAAATAAACAGAAGTGTAGTAAAATGATAAAATAAGATGGGGACGTGAGATAAATCTTTCCAAATGATTGGCGTGTTGGAAAATTCAGAGGAAGGAGGAAAGAAGACTATTGTTCATAAAATGAAAGAATATTACAACCATACGGTAAGCGATCTCACAAGTAACAGTGAATTATCGAGTACAATAATCGCTAAATATAAGAATTAATTGTGTTGGCACTGATCAATAAGAAAACAAACAAAGAATTAGTTGTTTCAATTGTAAAAATAAGGATTAGTTTCATCTCTCTCACTCTCAAGTATTTTGATTAGCATGTCAATATTAAGTTCTTTGATTGAAATTGATGCCCGTATAAAAATCATTTATATCGATTCCTCGCATATAA
>Ga0123342_1003363_pt1 | contig 25688 bp, 15 predicted proteins | sample Turbeawhitnodule_FD_89960 | JGI IMG/M metagenome (GOLD analysis project Ga0123342, IMG submission 89960) | Root nodule microbial communities of legume samples collected from Mexico - Turtle bean Mexico white nodule | ecosystem: Host-associated > Plants > Roots > Nodule | place: Mexico: Nepantla...
AAAAAGTGAAAAAAAAAAAAGAAAAAAAAAAAAGAGAAAAAAAGTAAGAAAAAAAAAAAAAGAGAAGAAAAGGAAGGAAAAAAAAAAAAGTGAAGAAAAGTGAGGTCAAAAAAAAAAGTGAAGAAAAGTGAGGACACAATGGTAAAACACATATGTATTACGTTGCTTTATCTTCTCTTAACTCTCTTTTCTCTCCAAAGCTGCAAGGCACCCTCACCCACTCAACTTTCTCTTTCACCGCTCTCCCACCCTTTCATGTGTTCCTTTCATCCGTCCTTATCTAAATTGACATTTCAATTTTTATGCCACAACATTTTAGTGTCAATATTTCATTCAGAATGTTCAAAATGTTTAGATTATTTTATATTTTGATAGTTTATTTTCAAACGACTTCAAATTATTAAGATACTCACTTATTTTCAAACAATTTGATAAGAAATTATATGAAAAATATATTTAATTAAAGAATGTGTTCCAGTAAAACCTTGCTTGAAAAAATTCACCTTAAAGATAAAATATCAAGCTAAGAAAAAATAGTATATGATTCCATTAAAACAATTTCAATCAATTTTATCATCATTAAAAAATAATTATTAAATAAAAATTAATTTTTAAAAAAAATAATTAATTGTTATATTAATTAAATAAAAAAAAATTTAGAAACTAAAAAAAATTGATTTCTCAATTAGTTTATATTATTGTTAAATAGTTTTTAAATTTAGTAGAAAATTTTTAATAGTTAATTAAATACTAATTTAAAAATTATTTAATCATAATAAAAATTAATTTAGAAACCAAAACTTCTTTTATCTTTAATTTAGTCAATATAATAATATTTTTTTTTAATCTTCTAAGTTGTATTATAACTTGTTGAATAATCATAAAACCAAGATATTTTCCTCCACTTATTGTTTATTGTTGGTGCATGTCCACTATTATCTGTGGGAGACTGTCCTCTTTCTTTGAAAAAGATTTTTTATATGTATTTTGAAGGTATTGAAAAGTGATGATTGGACAAAGCCAAAATGATAATTTGGCTATAAAATTCTGCGATCTGGAAAAAAATTATACGTTTATTTCTTACATAGTAACCTAAAAATACAATACATGTATATAAAAATACAAAGTTATAAATATGTAAACTTTATTGTAAAATAAAATGATAATTAATTATATAATAATATATTGAAGAAACTAAAAATACAGTTATAAATATGTAAAATTTATTGTAAAATACAAGGATAATTAGTTACATAATAATATATTAAAGTAAAGTTTATATCTTACTGGATGACAGCTTCTAAATTGACGCAAAAAAAATGAAAGGTGGTTGCAGAAGGTAGCTTTTGGCTCGTGAGTAGTATTGTGAATAATTGGAACTCATAGTCTGATCATCATTCAGAAGAGAGAAAAAGTTGGGACCCCAATCAAACTTAAAGCAAAATGGAATCTTTTCTTTATGTCATTGCTCCATTATAAACTCCTTAGCCCAGTTAATACTTCCATTCTTAATAACATATTCTTATCAACGTCTATATACCTATATAAAGACGATTATTCTCCTTTTTTTTTTTCTCAATTTTATCTTTATATAATATTTATTTTATCATTTATCACTAAAAAAGTGTGATAATATTAATACTAATTTTATAATTATAATTATTATTAATTTATTATAGTAATATGTAATTTATTTTTTTAAATAATATATTTTTAACAATACTAAAAAATATTAAAAATATCACCATATAAGACGTGAAAATATATTTTTCAACAAACATTAATTAGAGATAAAGATTGAGTCTTCTTATAAACAAGTTTTACTTGAGTTATAGTTAAAATTACATTTCTTATATCAAAATCATTTCAAATTATTTCAAGTTTATTCTATCAAATATTTGGTGACGTAATACTGTCTTACATACAAGAAAAGTCTATAGAAAATATATTAAATATATCACATCGGCTCAAAATAATAACCTTTGTAAATTAAATCTTATAATCACTTCTTAATAAATATCACTATATTAAATATGAGTATTAATAACTTTAGTAGGAGTAGAAGACAAAAAAAGGGAAAAGTAAAACGTGTAACAATTATCAGAATAAATTAGTCTTTGAGACATCCGTTTTCTGTGAGCATTGCCGGTAGAGTATATATAGCAGTAACTAATGAGAAGTAGCAGAAGAATATGAGCATGATGGTTAGACTTAGGCTATGGTGGTCTTCTCTCTTCATTATATTCACACTCCTATTCCAACAACTCAGATTTTGTACTTCTGGGAGTGTGCAGACCCCAGTACCCCCTTTGCCAATTCTCCCTCTCCCAACATATTCCCAGATTAAATGGCAACAAAGGGAAATCGTAATGTTCCTTCACTTTGGTGTCAACACATTCACTGATAAAGAATGGGGTACTGGCAAGGAAAACCCGGCAATCTTCAATCCCACAGGGCTCAACACCACCCAGTGGGCCACTGTGGCAGCAGATGCAGGAATTTCATTGATGATACTAACTGCTAAACACCATGATGGCTTCTGCCTTTGGCCTTCCAAGTACACTGACCATTCTGTCATCAGCAGCCCATGGCAAGGTGGCAAGGGTGATGTTGTTCAAGACTTTGTCAATGCAGCCACTGCACAGGGAATTGATGTAGGGATCTACCTTTCACCTTGGGATAGACATGATCCTAGATATGGTAATGATTTGCTTTACAACCAATATTACTTGGCTCAATTGCAAGAGTTGCTCAAGAAGTGAGTTCCCACTCTACTACTGTGTTTCATAATTCCTGTTTGATGCGTGTTTAAAACCTTTATGGTGTGTCATGCCTTTTTAGGTATCAAAATGTCAGAGAGATTTGGTTCGATGGAGCAAAGGGTCCCAAGGCAAAAAATATGTCCTATTACTTTTCAGATTGGTTTTCTATGGTGAAGGAGTTGCAGAGTTCCATCAATATCTTCTCCGATGCCGGTCCTGATGTAAGGTGGGTGGGAGAAGAAACCGGTTCTGCAGGATACACATGTTGGTCTACCATAAATCGAACCTCTTTGTCGATTGGAAATCCTAACATCACTCGGTAAGTTCTGCTTCCAAGCAAAGCACTCTTTGAAAAAGTGTCACCTTTTCACTTTGTTAGTTGCACTGAACTAGAATAGTGATAATGTACGAAAGGTCAAGCTTTATTGCAGGCTAAGAAAAGCTTTTTGATATGTGCTTATTATAATTTGGTACCAAACTTGTCCTTCATAAAGATGAAATCTCTCGAAATGATAGAGACCCACCAAGGCTACAGCATTTTTTCTCTTATTATGATGAAGATTTAGTTGGTGGGGTGATTTAACGAAACAGGGCATTTTGTTATGCAATGCAGGTATTTGAGGAGTGGTGATCCAAAAGGGACAGATTGGGTGCCAGCGGAATGTGATATCTCAATTAGACCGGGATGGTTTTGGCACAAGTCAGAATCACCAAAAAAGCTGAGCCTGTTGCTTGATGTTTATTACAATTCAGTTGGAAGAAATTGTGTGCTACTTCTCAATGTGCCTCCAAATAAAACTGGCCTTATAACTGATGTTGATGCTCAAAGATTAAAAGAGTTTAGAAGTGCAATTGACACTATTTTTCATCACAATCTTGCTGAAGATGGTTCTATTAAAGTTAGTAGTGAAAGAATGGGTTTTGGAGCAGAGAACATGGTAGACAGTGACCACTTGTGGTCCTATTGGGCCCCAGAGGATGATGGTGGTGAAAAGGAGCATTGGATTGAAATCTGGGCAAGGGAAGGGAATTTGTTGAGATTCAACGTGATTGCAATACAAGAAGCAATTGGACTTGGTCAAAGGATCAAAGGGCATCAAATCTATGTGGATGGTAAATTAATGGTGGAAGCAACAACAGTGGGTTACAAGAGGCTTCATAGGCTTGATGCTGGTGAGGTGCATGCTCGTGTTGTGAGGATCACAATCACACAAACAAGAGCACTGCCTCTTATTTCTTCTATTGGCTTGTATTTTGATCCCTTTTCGCACTCTAAATTTACTGTCACCTGAACTACCATAACTGCATCAAATTAGCCTTAAGAAAAATATTCAAATATTGTTCTGTTGGTAAAGAACAGAAAATAAATTTTCTTTCTTCTAATTTCTGCATCCACTGTTCTTCCTTTCTTTTATCATAAATTGAAATTTTAGATGGGTCATCCTGGTGTTATTATCGGAAGTTGAACTTTTTTATTCGATTTCTTTAATATCTTATCAGATTCTTATAAAGCTACTTATTTAATATCCTATCGAGGCCTTATAGAGTCAGTTAATTGTATCAAAGATACATTTAATAGCATTGGATTCACTTTTTGAATTTCTCATAAGTATTTTAAACATAATAAATATATATATATATATACATATATATATATATATATATATATATTACAAAATCAACTGCCAAACTTCAGCTTAGTGCCATAAACTTTATGACAAATATTAGCGTACATATTGTTTAGATTAAAATAAATAAAGTAGAAAGTAAGAATTATGAAAATTTAATGTAATTAATTTTTTTTTAATTGATAAAAAGTAAGATTACAAATTTATCTTTATATGTAAAAATAATTAAAAAGAAAAATATTTTTTTTTTCTTTTTTTTACTTTAATTATTTATAATTAAAACATTATTTAATGAACACTATCAAAAGATGTATTGAGATTGAACTTCATAGTATGTTTAGATGTTCATAGTATGTTTAGATGTGTTTATTCAATAAAAGTTGTAGAAAAATCCATATTAAGATTACCACTTTTACAAACATGAAGCATCATTTAATATCAACATGACACATAATTAATTATTAATAAAAAAATAATCAATTATATTTAAAAAAATACATTTATAACTCTCCATTATGACATAAAGATAACTAATTATCTTAAAAAAACATACAATATTAACATAGTTACACAAAAACTTTACTATACCCATCACATATATAAATATATAAATAAGGATCACCATTTAATATCCCATATAACATTTACTCATCATAATGGCATAGAGATGTCCAATTATCATTTCAATAAAATCATACATTTGATTATGGCAAAAGATAATCACTTATGACAGGGAGACTATCATATAAAAAACAAGCCTTATGAATAACTTTATTATAATTAATTATCAATTAAAAATAAAAATATAATTAATTATACAGAATAACTTTATTATAATTAATTATCAATTAAAAATAAAAATATAATTAATACTTGCGGTTGCGGTTGCGGTTGCGGTTGATCATATATAAGACTCTTTTATCTTCACGTCTCTTTGGGATCTTGATACATCTTGCTTTATCGTCACATGACCTTAGAGAACAAGATAAAATAATTTATTGGATTTTGAGAATTGTGGTTCAGAACATGGATTTGGATTTTACATGTAACCTACTAAACGACAAATTAACCCACAGATACCAAAGTAACATTGTTCCTTGTTTTACTCTAATTTGCATTGGGGCACAAACTCCACAGATTCGCCATGACACCAAAGCGATATGTTTCTTCTTATTTATTCTTTTCTACGAAGAAAGTCAAATTGGTTGAATTAAGATAAATAGTAAAAAATATATGGAAATTTATGAACAATATAATATGTGGGATTAAAATTATATTTTTAAATTGATAAACGTATAAAATTAGAAATTTATCTTTTTATTTAAAAATTATTACAAAATTATTTTAATTGATTTTTTGTGTGGATTATAGTTGTTTTTATTTAAAATATTATTTGCGGTGGTACTATTTAAGAATTATATTTATAAAAAAATATGAATTATATAAAATTGTGGGAAGATATTTATGATTGCTATAGAAAATATTTAATTTTTTATTTAAATAAAAATTTGAAATATGTTAATTTTTTAATATATTCAAAATCTTAAATAAATATAAATCTTTAATTATTTAATATTCTATTTAAATAAAAATTTGATATATATAAAATGTATAAAATATTTAAAATTTTAAATAAATAAAAATTCTAAATTATTGAATGTACTATTTGAATAAAAATATGAAATTAAATAAAATTTCAAAATTATTCAAAATCTAAAATAAATACAAATCCTAATTATTTAATCTTCTATTTAAATAAAAATATAAAATAGATAAATTTTTTAAATTAAAAAAATACAAATCTTAAATGATTTAATATCCTATTTAAATAAAAATATGAATTATATAATTTTTTTTAAATATTCAAAATTTTAAATAAATACAAATTCTAAATTATTTAATTTCCTATTTAAATAAATATATAAAATATATAAAATTCCTAAACTATTTAAAATTCTATATAAACATAAATCCTAAATTATTTAATTTTTTATTTAAATAAAAATAAAAAATATATAGAATTTCTAAAATATTCAAAATCTTAAATAAATTTAAATCTTAAATATATAATGTCCTATATAAATAAAAATTTTAGAATATTTAAAATCTTAAATAAATACAAATCTTAATTTTCTCATATTTAGGTACAAAGGAGTATTTTTATGGATAAAAAAACTGAAATGTATGTAATTAATTTAAGAGTCATGATATATTGAGATTGTCGACACAATAATACATATTTGATACGTAACAATGACATGGTTTGGTGACGTGACAAGTTCAAAATAGGGTAGTAGCGCGAATGAGTAGTGATGCGCAAACTTCAAAATAGGGTAAAAAAAATATATATTACATCGATTCTTAGTAACAACCAATGTAATATATTTTTTTTTACTCAGAATGGCCATATTACACCGATTAAGTCATCAAACCCATGTAATATATGGTCCATATTCAAAAACTTTTTTATTTTTTTTCGGGTGGCCATAAACGTCACAAAAGTGACCACTTATAGGCACATGAATAACCAGTTTTGCATATGCTAGTACATGTGGAGGAAAATGTGGTTAGATAACTAGTTCTCGTAGGGTGGGGGTCCAATTTTGTCATGGGTGTAATATATGGCCCATATTACACTGGTTAAGCCATCTAACCGGTGTAATATGACCCATATTCAAAAACTTTTTGAATTTTTTTCATGAAGAATGGATGACCATAAACGTCACAGAAGTAACCACTTACAAGCACACGGGTAACCAGTTTTGCGTGTGCCAGTACATGTGGAGAAAAGTGTGGCTGAGTAAACAGTTTTGGTAGGGTGGGTGTCCAGTTCTGCCATGGGTATAATATATGACCCATATTACACCGGTGAAATATATGGCCCATATTAAAAAAAATGAATTTTTTCATGAAGAGAGGGTAGTCATAAACGCCACAAAAGTAACCACTTACAGGCACACCGGTAACCAGTTTTGCATGTGTCAGTACATGTGGAGGAACTTGTGGTTGGGTAACCAGTTCTGGTAGGATGAGTGTCATGCCATAGGTGAAATATATGGCCCGTATTACACCAATTAAGTCATCCAACTACTGTAATATATGGTCCAACAACGTTGAACACTTGAACAACAAACAAAGAAGCAACAACGACCGCACAAGAAAAGACGTTTACCTAGTTTTCAACGCTCTACACCGAAAAAAAGTATGGTTTGTGCTTCGCTTATTCTACGGTTTAGTTCGTGCTTCTCACTGCTTCCTTCTCCCTTTCGTTCGAAACTCTTCGCACCGCACTCAAACGCTAAACCCTTACATTCTTACAAAAATACTCCCATCAAAATTACAAAAACTCTCCAGTGTCATATCCCTCCCAATGTTACAAAAGGGGTTAATAAAACATTTTCGCTAATGTAATTTATCACTACCGTACAAAAGACATTTAAAGGACACAATAACACTTTAAAATTCACACAGTAAAATACTTAAAATTGCTTTCTTCAAAATTCCATTTCCATCAAGGCATCTCTCTGGCCTGAATTTCTCAGAATCTTCACCACCACAACATTTTCATCCGTCGCACGCCATATACTTTGAACGACACGAAGTCACTTTTTTCACACTAAATCCATTCGTCCACGTGTCATCTGAAAAACAATACTTCATTTTTGCTATGTTTTCTTCACTTACTCTAGATGTGTTCATCAATGATTGATCCAGCTACTACATCTATTGCCTCTCTAATTTCTTGCGCAATTGAAGCTTGCAGAGTTCGTAAAGAATCCAGGAAAGAGTAACAGAGCTTGTATCTTTCCCTGCAAGAAACGTCTCTAAGGTATTTTGTATCAGTTTCTTTCAACTCTATAAACCATGATAAAATGTCTCCTTTCATCACCTGTAAAATTTTCGCGTTGCCAACAAGTTAGTATTAATTCTATGAAATCAAGAATAGTAAGCAAAAAATTTAGTAGTTGCGCTCACATGATAATTTTCTTTGTAGCTTTTGGATCTGCTCAATCTTGCTTCTGATTAGTTCTTGCTTCTGATTAGAGAACTCTGTTTTTTTGGAAATGAGACTTTACTCTCTCTACGACTCATCATTAACTATGTTTTACTTCTAGTAAGAATATTTGTTGCCACTGAACGGTTTTGATTAAATTTCTTTTACGTCACTCTAGCTTATAATAAAATATCATCTCCTCTTATTCAAATAAAGAAGATATAGATCTTTCTTCAATCATAAAGAACCTCAAAACACACACACATTAGAGTCTCTTTGTTGTCTGTAGCCTTCTACTCATCAAGCTCCTTCACCTTGGAAGAAAAAGTTTGTTCCTATTTTACCCAAGAACTTCTCCAAATCCTTGATGCACCCAACACCTTAGCAAACATTACCGAAAACAATTTTCTTCCAATGATAAATTAATGTCATACTCTTCTTCACCACCATCACCATCTCAGCCGAGTCTAAGCTATCCTCCGTGTTGTAATTTTTTTCAAGAAAATAAAGTGGAAAGATGAAGATTTGATTTATTTAAAAACCATAAACGTTACAATTTATATTTCAGAATCCATTTTAAAGGCCCCATAACAAAAGAGCTAGAGATACAATTTGTTGGGATTTTTCAAAAGAATAAAGGACAAAGATGAAGATCTATTTTATTTAAAAACCAGAAACATTACAATTTATAAAACTTAAAGAATAATTTCTCAATAACAACATGGTCCTAGGAATAGGCCATGAACACAAATAAGGAAAACAAAGCACCTAAAGTTTCTTAACTGACTCCTTAAAACTAGGAAATCAACAACAAATAAAAATGACAAGATCACGACATGTTTTAGTCTCTTGACCACATAGTTTGGCATCTCTGTGTCATGCTCACTTGGAAAGGTTCCCCCTACACCCTAAACTTGGTTTTCCATCTATTTTGATGTATCGTAATAAACCCACAGCTAACAAACTCATATATTCATCATCCGCCTGATTCAAGGGACATTCCTTACTCTTTATAAAAAAAGCGATGAACTTCCTCCCTTGGAGAGAACTTTGTGGTGAGCTACGAGGTGGTGGTGATTGATGAGTTTGGAGAGTGAGGTTAGGAGTGGGACTTGATGCTATGATTGGCATAAGCATATGCTATAATTGATTAGTCTGGACAGGATTAGCTTCTTCGACTATAATGGGCTCAACTAGAGAGTTCTTCTTTCTCTTAGTCAGCCTCTCTCCATTTCCAATGTTGGTGCTCAAATGGTAGTTATAGAAAAGTACTGTCATTTGAGAGTTGATTTATTCAACACAGAATAGTATGAATTTATCTATAACCCAAAACCTTAAAGGAAATGAAAAATATGTTTGTGGTACTTTTTTCTTTGTGTTTTTCTTCTTGCATAGTTTTTACCAAGTTTTAAACTCTAATTACACTTTAATCTTAACAAATTCTCTCTCAACTATGAGTCTCTTCTATATTTGTTATACTCTCCATTTAAGGAAGGGAAAACATTTTTCATCAAATCCACATTGATATCCGATAGCATTTATTAGGTTTTTTGTTTTTTTGAGAAGAGACGTTAGGAAGATTTGAGAAAAGTAAATCATGAGACAAATTCATGTAAGAGACCATGATACCACATTCAATCCAAAATCTTAAAATAATAAGATTATGATTATATATATATATATGTATATATATATATATATTATTCTTTTTATATATTTTTTACTTGATTTGGGACTTCAACTCACAAGAAGAACTAGTTATCCACTTATTCAAATAAATCACATCTACTCATCATCTTGCAAACTTGGAAAACTTATGATATACATGTCTCTAAAATATTTTGGATAAGTGTAGAACATTCCTATTATTTATTGGAACGGAATCTAATACTCAACATCTTCATAAGTTGAGCCACATGCAAGAATCGCAAGAAAACAAAATATATTTTTGATTCTTGAGCATTATACATGGAGGTCAAATAGTGTGTTTCTATTAAAACATGTGGAACAAAAAAGTATGTACTAGTTTAAATTTTAATAGTTTTGTCTTTGTATTACTGAACCAAGTGGAAATTGAATCCTCACGGCATCTCAGCTAAATTCTGTAGTTAACAACTAAGAGGAATTATTCGGCCTCTCGAACTAACCAAAGAAAGTACACTGAAGCGATTAGCGACTAAAAAACTCAATTATGTCTTTAAAGCATGATTAGGAATATATGGACCTACTTAGGTCTCTGCCTTAACTTCTTCCGTAGGTGAAGTCTCATAACCAAGACTATAAAAAGGTGAACATCCTTATAATTTGTAAGGTAATGAACTTGTGACTTTTACATATACCTTAATTCAGACTCATCTGACTTAAACATTTTAAAGTACTTGTTTCAGATATTCTTGTGCGCTCTCAATCCAATCCAAAACGAAAGATCGAAATTGAAAGTTAATTAACCAATAAACACAAAAAAATAAAGAAAGTGTCTTATATAAGATATATTCAATCTTGTAATAAGAGTCCTATTGAAAATTTCCAACAATTTAATTTATGTATGACCAACTACATATATCCATCATTTGATGAAGTTATAAAATTTTGCGTGTAGAATGAAAATGAAATCAAAGGACTGGAATATACGTAGAATTGTATCACGTAAAAATCAAATCGAAGCATCAAAACTTTGATGTAAGAACAAAAGAGGTGTTAAGTATAAGATCAGATTTAATTTGACAAACAGTAAGAACTCATTCGGAAACGTTTTTCATACAGAGAGACCAAAATATAGAAAAAAAAAATAGTGTAAGAACTAAAATGAAAAATAATGTTGGTGATGACATAATTCACCAAATTTGCAGTTGACCTCTTAGTCAACCTTTCTCTGACTGTTGTGTGAGTGGGGTTTTTTTTCTCCATCACAAGACTAAGGGCAGGCGCCACTACAAAGTGGGTCCCAAGTTGCCAAGAAGTATCTATCTAATTTCCACAAACTGGAAAATATAACAAACTATTAACTATAATGTAGTAATATTCAAACTATTTTAGTGATGTTGATTTAAGAATAAAATTATTAGAAAATATAGATACTCTAAGATATGCATATATTTGAATTAAGTTGTTTAATCAATAAAAACCTATGTATGTCTATACACTAATACGAGGAAATAATGTACGAATATACTAACAATTTAAAGATTTTTTTAGCTTGTCAAGTGATAAAAATAACTATATATATATATATATTAACTTTTTTTAATTTCCTATACTAATATAAAAATAAAAGTCATATTGCATGAGTTCTGATTGATTGTTAATTTATGCATGGAGATTAAGATTTATTAATAGTCTATAAAAAAACAGTATATGTATTAACAACGTACTTTTTTTTTATCTTTTCTCTACCAAAAACAAATAAATAATTTTGTTGCACAACTAACCAATAAAAAATTTATCATCTAGCATAAACTAGTTAACTTTTAAACTAACCTAAAAATCATACTTAACATAAAAATCTACCGATTAAAAATAATATTTATTTACACTAATATTTTGCAACACGAGTATATCACGAATAGTTTACATTGTATAAAAAAATGTCTAATTACATTTTTGTTCTCTTGAGTATTGTAACGATGATTGTTCTTATGTATCAATTTTATCAATTGAATCCTTAAATCATCATAAATATGCAATTTTAGTTCAATTGTATGAAATAGGTATTAAAGTCTTTTTAGTCTTTTAAATATCTCACCAGTTACATCATTGTTAGAAGTAATGATAAAACATCACAAGAATTTGCATGATCAATTATAACATTATGCCCTCACTCCCTCAGTGTTGCTGATATATATGAGAGCTATATCCATTAATTATATAAGTTTTGCAGCTTAATTATTTTTAATGGCTTATGCAGGTCATGGGGTGAACACAGATGCAGTTGTTGCATCTAAAGATAGAGAATATTGTGAATTCCTACGTACATAAGTTTATCACTTGTAAATTGTTGTAAAAACCACACCAAACAACCTACGTACATAATAAGTTCTTATCAACTTAAAAATAAGTTGATGTTACGTTATACCTTTGAAAGGAACAGAGAAGCATGCATATAAGCTTATATTTATGTTCTGTTTTATTTTGTACTTGAGGGTGGATTCCTGCAAGACCCTTATTTCTCTCTCCGAGAAGCATAAACGTGCAAGCCACCTTCAATTTGCAGAGTAAGCATCATTCTGTATTTCACTGATTTGTTTTGGTCAGCCAGTTTGAAGATGTGAGTACCTAAGAGGAGTGCAGAATATATTTTCATCTGTCTGTATGCAAACTCCTTCCCCAGGCAAATTCTTGGACCCGCCTGTGTCACAATATCACAGTAAGTCTCAAGTTCTATTGAGTTCTAGAGGACAAATGTTATGAAATGAGAAATTTTCTGGTTATTTATTTTATTGCATAAACAAAAGTAAAAGGTTTAATCTCCTACGTGAAAAGCTGTGAACTTAAAAGGGCTTTCTTTCTTCAGAATTCCATTCTCATCAAGCCATCTCTCTGGCCTGAATTTCTCAGCATCTTCACCCCACAAGAATTTCATCCTTCCCATCACATATGGTTGGAATGACACAAGATCACCTTTCCTCACGCTAAATCCATCTGGAAACGTGTCATCTGAAAAACAAAACTTACCTTGCTAGAAATGCATCATAAAATTGGTTAGTCAAATAAAAAACTCATCACTCACAATGATTCGTGTATTAATGTTAACGAAGTAATGTAGCTTAATTACCACTGGAACTGCTGGATGGAGCCTGAGTGTTTCATTCAGTGAGGCATATAGGTACTGCATCTTTTCCAGATTCTCTTCGGTTATTCTAGCTGCAAGTTCATCAACGGTTGATCCAGCTGCTACATTAGTTGTCTCTCTAATTTCTTTTGCAATCTTTTCCTGCACGTCAGAGTTCTTGCAAAGCTCATAAAGAAACCAGGAAAGAGTAATTGCTGTTGTATCTTTCCCTGCAAGGATAAAACTCAAGGAAATGTCTCTAAGGTACTTTGGATCAGTTTCTTTCAATTCTATAAACTTTGACAACAGGTCTCCTTTCATCACCTGTTAAATATTCAGGGTGCCAACAAATTAGTACTAATCCTATACAAAAAACACAACTAAGAATAGTTAGTAATTCATAATTTTAGTATTTTAGTTTTTGTGCTCACGGGTAAGTTATCTTGTAGGTTTTGGGCTTGCTCAATCTTGTTTCTGATTACTTTATAAACAAATTCATCCATCACTCTTAAACTTTTCCTAAGAACTGCTTCTGATCCAATGTTGAAGAATCGCATAATTCTCCAGAGAAAGTTAAAATACCGGTACATGACAGCAACACTTGCTTCATCAAAAGCATTGGAAAACTCCGTGCCTTCATTATAGGTTCCACGCATGGTGTTCAGATCAACACCAAAGATAACCTTGCATACAGAATCTAGAGTAGCTTCCATGAACAATTCCTGCCAATAAGCAAGAAGCGGATGAGACCGTGATTTGTGATTGTGAAGTAACAGAAAGGTTTTGTAACTTTGCTTTGTGTACACTACAGTTGCACTACATAACATCTTACCTGCATCTCAATAGTATTATTTGAGATTGCAGCTTCAGACACTATCTCTGCAAGTTTTAGTGCATTAGATTTGAACGCCGAATTGCTGTAGTCTCTCAACAGTTTTGTTGAGAACTGATAGCTTGTTCCCTTTCTCTGATGTCGCCACTGCTCCCCATCCACCGTGAATATACTATCTCCAAGAAAATCTGACAAGACACTATGGTGATACCAACCCTGCCACAGATGAAGACTTTTTGAGGCTAAATCACACGCAAGGCTATATAGAAAAGTCTGTATATTTTTATTTATCTATACCTACAGTTCTTGATCATTTGGTTATCAAGTTTTGAATATTATGATGATAATCCACCTTGAGAATGGTTTTGTACACGCTTCCTAAGGATTTTATCCTCCCCTATGAGGATAAATGATATTTACCCATAATGAATGAATACAAATATATCTTCAACCGAAATGTGATATTTAATAATAAGAATGAGACTCTGAGAGCAATAAGAATCAAACTCCTAATAATTTACTCATAATGAATCTTTAGACATTTTTGCATCAAAACCATCACAGAATTTGCGCTTAATAAGATACCAAATTGAAGGAATATGCATAGATGATGGTTACCTTGCCGTAGTTTGAGAAATTTGTGGAGAGGATATACTCAATATTAACAGGGTTTGCTGTGTAGACCTCACTTCTGATGAAGCTCAGCAACCTATAAGTTTTATTCTGGTTTGTACAGTCGATCATGTAATCCAGAAGTCTGGTAAAGTTGAAAAGTTGGTGTATGACTGTGCCAGCAACAGGATGGTACTTCCTTTTCTTGTCAAAAAATCCAACACCATGGATTTTGATAATAGTAGCAACTAGGATAACAGCTATTGCTGTTGCAAAGAGTGGTTTCAGTGCAAAGAGAAAATCTGTGAGCTTCATCTCTTTCGATCTCTCTTTCTCTTCCTGAAAATGTGTACAAGAACTTCGATCCAAGCTGGGGCCATATACGTGCAGTGGATGCAAGCAAATTTCCATGAAATCATATTGAAGTTTGACTATGTGTCAAATCAGTCATCTTCATGATTCGAAAGTTCATGATTACAAAATTGTATTGAAGTATAAAGACTCCATTATAATTCTGTTTTTCTGATAACTTTCTATGTGATTTTGAAATTGATTTTAGAAAATACTTAATTTTTAATTCTGTATGTCTTCATTTTTTTATTAATCTTTGATTGAATCATTGATCTCACAAATTTATTTAGAATATTATTTAAACACAATTTAATTAATTAGAAACAAATAAATATATGTAGAATAAAGAATTGCCGAAAATTTGAGATTTTTCAAAGTATGAAAACTAAGATTACTTAAAAAATAGCAAAAACAATTACCGATCAAGAATTTAAAAAAGCAAAATCAAAATTTAGTCAAATGTAAATTAGAATAATAGTATATTATCAAAGCTATATATTATACTCTCTTTTTTATCAACAATCATATATTTATCATATCTCTATTCTTTGTTTAATAGCAATGTGTTATGAACAATCAATACTTTTAGAAAAAAATTAAAGATCTTCTCTATTTATATATATATATATTTTTATTATTAAATGTACAATTTAAAAGTACTTAAACTGACATTTTACTCGAACAAAAGAAAGATTTTACAATAAACTATATTGTCACATTCCATGAAAAAACAAATCGATAATATCCAAAATTAAATTAGGTATTTAATTTTTTGTTCATCAATATTTCCAAGAGAAAAAGATGTGGAACCCAACTTTTTTTTACTTTTTCTTTACGCTTCCTTTTTCCAACGTTTTCAGACTTTTTAATATTATTTTGTTATCTTCCACACAACCACAAATAATTGACAAGTCAGATGGATCATATTTTTGGAGAAAAACAAATAATTGACTTGACCATGAAAAACAAATAATTGATTTAAAATGTTTAAAAATACAAGTATTCGGTTTTAATGGTCAGTTTTGTAAGAATTAAAATCATGTCAAGTCTCATTTATCATTTTCTTTCACAATATTATTGAAAAAATTTAATTTTATGATACGTTTTATGTTTATGTAATCAGGGTATTAACAGAAGACGGACGTAATGTTTTGTTTGCAGGTTCATATTGTAAAAAGTATAGCATATATAAATATACTAATACATAAAACTTTCTCCTTTCTCCTGTGAAAGTCAAATAGCATACTAAAAATCTAAGCTTAAGCTTCCCCATCAAAAAGAATAAAAAATACTAAAAAATAACAAAACAGTAAAACATAGAGCATGCTTAATGGGTGGACACATTGATTCCATCTTCATTTCCTCGTGGCAGCTATGCAGCAATGCTACCAGACGGAGCAGAGTGAGAAAACTCACCATCTCTTTCCACCCCAGTTGCCACGACCACCTCTTCCACCACCATTGGAAAACCTATCATTTGAAAATCTACCGTTTCTGCCTCCTCCACCTCTTCCAAACCTGTTCCCACCACCTCGACCACCACCGTCACCAAATCTGCCACCTCTTAATTGTTCTCTCTGTTGCAAACGGGGCAAGGCTTTCAGAACCTCTAGACTTACATTAGCTGCATTTTCCTGACCTGAAGGACAAATGTGATTCAATGAAAAACATGACCAAGATAAAAAGCTATATGCAGAAATGTATTCCCGTACTCTAGTGCTGAAAGGGCTCAAATCCTAAGTCAAGTGAAACTTTACCACTAAGATATGTATCTAACTCTTCAACGGGTACATCAAAGACAGCACCATTTCCATCAGCAGTGAGTGAAAGACCTTTCACAGCCTCCACCTTCTCTTCAGGCAAGAATCTCCTCAAGATTCCATAGGCAAAACTGATATCAAACAATGAAATAGCAAGTTAAACAAATTGAAAATGTGCACATAAGTCCATCAGTGATTGCATGCATAATCAGAATACAAATTATAATGTGTTAACAGATATGCTTCTTAGCTTTACGGTTTAGCTTAAATAATAGTTAGTTTTTTTTCTTCCTTTAGTTTTTTTCAGTTAGTTTGTTAGCTGTGTCAGTTGGTGAAGACGTACTTTATGATTGATATAAAGCTTCATGTAACTGATCCCAGTGAATATACAAAGTTCATTTTTACTCATGTTCATTTTTTCTCAAACTCGTTTTCACAAGATAAAAAAAAATATCAATTTCAATGTTTGATTGATTTCTTAAGATTCTATATAGTTATTTATGTAAACATCATATGTGTAAATCAGGGATTATAGTAAGGTTCTCACGAAGGGGTGAAGATTGGTTTCCCAATTTCAAGAAGCAATGTAACATGGTTCTCCATGGAAGTGAGAAGTGATCTTTGCTTTATTTCGGTATAACCCTGTATATTATATGAGAAAACATCTTTCAGATCAGAAAAATAATGAATGATTAAGGGTTCATATAATCAAAAAGAAAAATAAACAGAGAAAATATGAAAGAATATTGACTCACAACAGCCTTAGCAAGAGCCTTTGCAAGCAATTCAACAACTGTTAAACCAGAACTCTTCAAAAGCTCTTCAGCAGTAGCTTTGAATGCAGGAATCACACTGCATTTATGATATATGTTAACAGCAAACAACAGCACCAAACACACAAAGTTAGCAATAACAAGCATACCTATCAGAAACTTGGGTAATCATTTCAGCAGCTTCCCCACCAACAGCTTTGGCAATATCATCAGGCCGAGGAGCAGATATGTGCTCAAATTTTACACCGGACTCTCTTTCTATTTTAGATATATTAGATCTTTTTGGATCATAGAGTGTAACAGCAACCCCACTATTACCTGAATAAAACGCAAACCACAATATAACCTTAAAATTGACAACTCCAATATCACAATCTGATCGTACACCAAAAAGAAAAATCCTGTAGACATACCTGCTCTTCCTGTACGTCCAGATCGATGGATATAGGACTCAACCTCCCGTGGGAACTCACACTACATCAATATATAAATATCAACATTCCAGGTTGTGACAGAAATAAGAATGATCTGATACATTGCTCGTTTATACATCAAAAGTACCTGGATAATTAACTGAACATCATTTATATCAAGACCTCGAGCTGCCACATTTGTGGCAACTAATGTCATGAATTTTCCAGACCTAAAGCCAGACAGAGTAACCTGCAGGGGACAGGAAACTATTTAATATAGAATATAAGAAAAATAAGAGAAGAACACGCAGAAAAAAGAAAAGTTTCAAGTAACAGATTAAAATAAAATAACTAAATTCAGGTAATAGCTCACCTCACGTTGTGATTGTTGTATGTCACCATGGAGAGCTCGGGCTCCAGGTAACAACCCAGCAAGCTGAGAGGCAGACTCCTTTGTCTCGGTAAATATAATTGTCCGGCCTCCACTGAACCAGAATCATTAGTCAACAATAAACAGTCAAAATCAGTATAATCTAAAAGCAATCCTTAAGTTAAAAATTTGAAAATAAAAATCACCTGCTATAACAGCGAATAATGTCTGGGATAAGTTGGGACCTGGCAGAAGCAGAACAAGGGAGAGCAATATGTCTCACATTGGTACTAGCCTTCATTTTTGTATTTCCAAGAAGGTCAGCAGTTTTCTTATCTGGCTTCAGAAATTGTGCAGCAATCTGACATGAATATACATCAGATAACATTAGAGACCCTAAATATAAAGATCTCAAAAGCAAAAATAAAGAGTCACTTGGAATCATACTTGTTTAATAGAGTATGGCAAAGTAGCGCTGAAAAGAAGAGTCTGAACTTTATTAACATTTTCAACCTTTCCTGAAAAAATATCAAAAATAGACAATTGTGATACAGAAAAATCATATCATCCAACATGTTGGATAAACATTAATCTAAGGTAACTCCAATTACAAAGGATTGTGTACTAGAAGATGTGAAGAAACAATTTGAAATGATCTAAGGTTGAGGGTAAGAACTGTTGTTCAAATTATGAGAATCAAAAGAGACTTTGAGAAAATAGATACCTAGAATCAATTCAACATCTTCAATAAAACCCATCCTGAGCATTTCATCTGCTTCATCAAGGACACGAAATTTTAGTTGGCTCAGGTCTATATTTCCCCTCTCGATATGATCCTGCACCAATACAAGCCAGAAGGAAATCACAAAACATTGTTAACATTCGTCTTCAACACCAAAAGTAAAACTTTCAGGGTTCTTCAAATATTTACATTCATCAAAGGAAAAAACTTAGTAGCAATACATAATCAACTCGTATCACTGCAATTACCTTTACACGACCTGGTGTGCCAATTACAATATCAACACCTCTCCTAAGCTTAATTTCTTGAGTGTTATACGGAGCTCCACCATACAAACAACAAGCACTCAATCCCATCGCCCCACCATAAACTTCAAAATCAGAATGCACCTAAAGCACAAAACTCCTTATTAAGAAGAATAATAAATACACAATACAATCACAAATACCAATACTAACGAACACATAATCATACCTGACAAGCCAATTCTCTAGTTGGTAGAAGCACAAGAACGCTTGGAGTCCTCCCGTAGCCAGTCTTTCTAGTAGACTTAGCTGGACCATTTGTTAAAGACTCCAATATGGGAAGCACAAATGCCAGAGTTTTACCCTACAGTTTCCCCAAAGGAGACAATTGAGGTCAAATAAAATCCTTTATACCAATCAAAAACATGCACTTTCAAATACAACTGATTACAGAATTATGCAATCTTTCATTTGATCCCAGTTAACAGAAAAAAGTTCCCTTACACTCATTACACTAAAAAAATCGTTTTCCTAATCCCTACAAATACCAATTTTAATTCTTTAGTTCTTTCAGTGCGGACTAAGGATTAAAATGGAACAATTTTAAGCATAAAAATACAGGATCAAATGAATATCTAAATACTTTTCTTAAAAAACCTATACGTATATTACCATGTGGACCTAAAACCAGTTAGGCCAATCAACGCATAGTGCTTCTTTTCTCTTAAAGATTAAAAAATTGATCAAGCATTATCAAATACAATGCCATATTCTTAACACCCCAATAATTAAAGAATTTAAAGAACGATAAAAAAGGGGTTTGTGATAAGAGTAGATACAGACCTGACCGGTGCGAGCCCGACCAACCAAATCTGAACCGTCAAGAACTAAATCGAAAGTCATGGCCTGAATGGGAAACAAAGATTCGATCCCCTTCTCCTTCAATTTTAGCCTCAAAGGTTCGGATATCCTGAATTTGGAGACCGCATTAGGATCCTCCTTTTTCTCTTCTTTCTCCTCGGCTTCCATTACCAAAGGTTGCTCCTCAGATTTTGCCTTTTTCTTCTTTTTCTTCTTCTTGTGGTCGTCTTCCCTAGAAGATTCGGGTTCGACCAGTTCGGAACTAGTGTCTTCGTCGGCATCGTTCGTCGCCGCCATGGCCTCTACATCTGAAGCCTTACGCTTCTTGGTCTTCTTCTGGAGCTTCCCCGAAACCCCATCTTGGTCGGAATCGGGGGCGTTGGGATTGGAAAGGAGTTTGGAAGGACTATTCTCCTCCGCAATGATTGGGGATTGGTTCTTGGCTTTCTTAGCACTAAGCTTCTTGTTTTCTTGGAGGGTGGTGTCACTGACAGAGAGAGGGACTGAAGGCATGGTGATGGCGGCGTAAGGAGAAAGAGGAAAAGAGAGAGAGATTTTCTCCTACTTGAAAGGAGTATGGCTCTGAGTTGCAGAAGCAGGAGAAGAAATAGGAGAAAGCGGCGACGAGGTTTTCGGGTTTATGGTTTTAGGGATGGAAACATTCTTATACACTTCGCAACCTCAAAACCTAGTTCTCTTTTTTTTTTTAATCTAAATATATTTCTTTTCTTCTATAAAATGTATAAATGTAAAAGATAAAAAAAATAAATCAATTCAAAAGTTATTCTACAAATCTAAATAAATTGATAAATAATTATTCAATTGATGATAAATGTATAAATATAAATACATATCTTTAAAGAATTTAAATTAATTTCAAAATATTTCCACACCATAAAACCTATTTTGATCACGATTTATAAATATTTTATAATACCTAATTGAATGAAAAGTTAATCATTACTATATTTAAAGAAAATAATCATTATTCATTTCCTTTTTAAAATAAATATATTATAAAAATTGTATCTTAAAATAATAATTTAAATAATACAATATTATTTAATTATATTATTCTTTCAAAATTACATCACAATAAACAAAATACCTTCAATTATTCATGATAAAAAAAATAACTCTAAATCATTTACTAAATGATTACATTTGGATAAAGATTAGCTAATGAGTTTTTTTATAATATATCTATATATATTTATATAATCTATATAAAGGAATCTCTATTATTACTGTATTTTTTATATAATTTTTTATTTTATTTTATATTAATATTTTATTTTTTCATTTTATAATTACTTAAATTTAAAACTAAAAAAAAATATTAAATTTGGAAAAATGGTTTACTGTTTGTAACTACTATTTTAGTGAATACAATTAATTATCAATTATCTAAGTACCGTATATTATGAAAAATATAGTCACATAATAGTTAAATTTACAAATGTTATGTAATTTATAAATTTTATGCAATATGATAAATTTATAAATAATAAATTTATTTTTAAGTTTACAAATGTCATACAATTTACAAATAATAAGACATAAAAATTATAATTTTTAAGAGAGACAAAAATATTAAAAAAAAATTACTTTTTCATATCTAATAAATTGTTTCACGTTTAATAAACTGTTTGATTTCCCATTTGTTATACATTTAAAATTGATAATTATTTTTTATGAAATCACAATAAATTATTTTAGAAAACATTTTTCAATTAATTATAAAAATTATTAATTATTTAGTAAATATTTTTAAAAAATAAAATAACTAAAACATAAAAAAAATTCAAAATTAAATATTTATATAAATATAAAGTAATAAAAGAAAAGAAAAATTGAGAGCATTTAAATAGATTTAAATAAAAAATTCCCTTTATATAGGTATATATTACGTGTATAAACCACGAAAAAACAATAATAAAATCCCAACCTACAAAAATATGAAGAAAATATAGAATAAGTGCATCATATATATTTAAACCTTAAGATTATTTTTGCTATAAAAATGTTGTGAAGAAAAAGAGAGAAGTGCATCATATATATTATTCACATGCACATCTTAATAAAAAGAATATATCATTAATCTAAAATAAAATAAAGATCAACGTGAAGGATAATCTCTTAAAATAAGTAGATTCTTTTATTTATTATTATTATTATTATTATATATATATGAGCATATAATCAGTAAATTGTTTTTCATGGTCGATAAAAATAAAAAAGTTCATCATATGTAAAAAATTACAAATATGTTTATGAACATGCAATACAGTGTCATTTATCTTAAAAGTATTATAAAATATAAATATTGATAAGAATATAATAGAAAATACATATAGAATAACTTCCAAATTTATTATATAAAACACTTAAATAGGCTAATTCAAATTTGTTATACTACGTAATCAAGATTTTGCAATATGTTAAATCAAAATTATTATATGATTTCGAAGGAATCAAACTTCTGCTTTTATTTAAAACTTTCCTTATTATTTGCATTTTAACAATAAGAAAGTAATATATTTTAATGATTAAAAACATAAAATAATTTGTTAAAATCAAATATGAATATAAATTATAGATATTTTTTCAATAAAAGTAATAATGTAATATATGATTATAATATTCATGATTAAATATTAATATTAAGTAATATTGTATTAAATAGTATTATAGTTGATTAAATAGTAAAATAAATCATAAAAATATTAAAAATAACATTATTTATACATATTAAATACGAACAATTTAGAAGTTCACTAACAAATTATAAAATTAACTTATAAAATAAACTTAGAAGTTCTCACCTATAGGTGAGGATATAATGAATATTATATCAAGATAAGTATAGAAAAACTATATTAGTATTCTAAAGTTAATAAATACTGAAAATAATTTTAATGAGACAACTTAGAGAATGATATATAGGAGATAATTGTTATATAACAAATGTGTAACTTAATAACACATATTACACATACACGCATATTTCACTGTTCTAGTATAGTTTTGTATGATATACTCATATATTAACAATTTATTATATTTAAATATTCAAATGATATATAAAACTATAAACAAATAATTAAATGTCTTTTTACACATGTCAATGGATTAGTGTAGTAATTAAGAACTTTATATTTACCCATTGTAAGAATGATTTATTTTGCGAATAGATAATTTACAATAACGTTTATCCCATAACTTTTTATTTATAAGCTTTCAATTGACTTTTTTCCAGACACACTGGGATTTGTTTGGATGTGAACTTTTTTAAATATTGAGAAATTTGAAAATCTATAAATTTAAATTATTTTTATTTAAATTTCCTGCATTTTTTTTTTGATAAATCAAGGTAAATTTCTGCGTTTCGAGTTTGAATATTTATCATGAATTTCAACGTGATTAAGTATTTTGATATTAATATTCATAGTGGTAAAGTTTTTCATCCTCATGAGAGTTTTATTCACTAGCTGAGTTAAAGTTAACACTGATGGGGTTGCTATGGTATCCTGGTTTTGCTACTTGTAAATGTATTTTCTATGAGAGTATGAAGGAGTTTATTGGTGTTTTCTATGTATTTCTTGAAGTTCAGACTTCTATGGTTGTTGAGTTTTATGAAATTATATATGCTATGGGGGAAGTTCAAAAGATGAGGATTACTAATGTTTGGCTTAAAATGTGATTCTATATTGGTTTGTGTTTCATTTACTGTCAGTACTAATGTTCCGTAGATTATCGTAATTGATGAAATACTTATTTTAATTACTGTGAAAAAATTAGGTTTAAGGTTACTCATATTTTTTGTGAAGAAAATGTGTGTGATGATAAGTTGGTTAATTTAAATTTTATTTATAGGGAATCATTTCAGTAGTATAATAGGTATTATGTATCATTTTTGTTAACATGGGTTTTGGTTTAATCCCCATATTTTTGTATTTTTTTTGTTATTCTTTTTAATAATACTTTTTTTATGTGATGACAGATAATTGTTGTTATTTTAGATGTCAACCTAACTGAGATGTCAAATTGCATAATAATGTCTAACATGAAAGTTTTTATTTTACTTTTTTTTAATATTTAAAGTGAAATAAATATTTTTTTAAAGTGAAATTTTGATATTAAATATGATACAAAAGACTACTAATAATAATATTTTTTTTTATTCAGCAAATGAAACTTTCAACAAGTATCAACTTAAATAGTGGTTTTGGTTTGGCAGTCATGGACATGTATATATGTGAAGTTTAAATAAGTGTAAAATCTTCCAAAAGTTGGAACTTTTTAAAAGTAAATATTCAACAAAATATGATGACATGATCCCCGTGAGCAAGACACGTGCTCATTTACGGGAATTTAATTTTCAGTAATAAAAATAAATTAATATTATATAAAAATATCATAAGATTAAATATATTATTTTTTTATAAATAAAATAAACTTATATATATAATAATGAAGACAAGATGATGGTATGATAGACGAGACGTGGATATTAGATAGTATGAAATATTGGAGGTTATGTTTAATAACTTGAATTACTTGACTCATCTTGTTTTTTTTTGTCGTTTACTTCTAATTTTTTTATTATAGTTATGTGAATGTGTTGTTTGATATTTAATTTTGAATTTTATAGTATCTTCATACTTATGCTATCTTTACACTAGACGATAAAGATAGAATACTCGGTTTTGTAATTTTGTAACTTCGATTTTGTTTCCAATAATTTTAGTATCTAATTTATTAGTATTGATTAGAGGAAACAAGTCATACGAAGTGAAAAAAATTATATTCTAAATAATGTGAAGAGATTTTTAATTTATTAAAACTGACTATGATTAAATAAGATTTATAAATATTTGCAATAGATTAAGAAAGATAATTGTAATATTTATTTGGAAAAAATTGTTTAGAAAAAGATTAATTTAAAGGATAAACAAAAAAACAGGAATAAACAAAGTGTTTCATAAACTACACGTATTTTATTCTTTCTATTTTTATTATTTTAAAAATATACGTGTTTAGAAGATTTCGTTTAACTATTATAGTAAAAGAAAACATTTTATTCGTTGAGTACATTCACCAGATCACCCTAAACCCTAAATCCTAACATGTGTAGAAACTCAATTGATATGCTATATATTGTAGTACATTCATTGTGAATTAATTGAAAAAACTATCACAACATATATCACAAAACATTGTTTAAATTATTCAAGATAGATGAAAGCATCATCGCTTGTTTTAAAATATACAATAATGAACTAATTATACAATGTGATAAATGGTCTAATTGATTATAGTGTGTGATAGAGATGTAAGAAATTATGTAAATTAATTTTTATAAAGTGACTCACATGACTTTGAGTTTGGGCTTTTGGCCCAAATATGATTTAATAATAATAATAGAATAAAGGGCTCATTGGTTAACGTGAGACATATATATATATATATATATATATATATATATATATATGAAGATATATATATTAAAAACATATATCTGATAGAGATATGGAACTAAAATATAAAGGGTTTTGTCTCTGCAAATCTCACTGT
>Ga0123342_1003364_pt1 | contig 25675 bp, 16 predicted proteins | sample Turbeawhitnodule_FD_89960 | JGI IMG/M metagenome (GOLD analysis project Ga0123342, IMG submission 89960) | Root nodule microbial communities of legume samples collected from Mexico - Turtle bean Mexico white nodule | ecosystem: Host-associated > Plants > Roots > Nodule | place: Mexico: Nepantla...
AATGCGGTTCAGCGCTTAAACGCATTCGTAAAAAACGCGGTGGCATTTTTGAAATTATTTTGATTTACAAATGCGGTTATTTGAATAACCGCATTTGTAAATCAAAAAGCTTGATTTACAAATTCGGTTTTTAAGTTTAGCCTCATTTGTAAATGGTTTTAACCCTAAAAATTTTAGGCGCTCAACAGTTTCGTTCATTCTCCGTTTACGCTCATATCTGTTCTTCGTTTTCTCTGGTTGCGAAGTTCTGCATTTTCGAAGGTACGTAACTGCATTGCCCCTCATTCTCTTGTTTCCATTGCTCCTAACAACTGCATTGAACTCCAGTGGCTTTCGCTTTCCATATTGCTTTCGTTTTTAATGGGTTTCGCTCTGCATTTTGAAGGTGTACTCTTCCATTGCTTTCGCCGCTGTCGCATTTCGCTCTCGCCGCTCTGCCACTGCTTTCGCCGCCACACTCGTCGTCGTTGTCGTGTTTCCTCTTCTCCCCTTCCACTCATCACCAACAACGTGCCCCTAAAACCCCAGCTCATTCAGAAGAACATATAAATGCGAGCTCATTCAGAAGAATATACAAATGCGGCTATTTGAAATAACCGCATTCATAAATCGCATTTACAAATGCGGCTTTATAGCCGCATTTGTATTTCTCTGATTTACAACTGCGTGCTGATTAACTGCGGTTCTATAGCCGCATTTGTAAATGTAAAATAGCCGCATTTGATTAGCATTTCTGCGCTAGTGAGGATAGTTAGATATGATGGAAAATGGGGTTGAAGGTTATTTCAAACAGCAAGTCATTTTATGAAAATTTTGAAACTCATGGTATTTTATAGAGGTTCTTAAACCTATGGTATTTAAAAGGGGTTCTGAAAGACTTTTCTTGAGGTTTAAAAAAACAATTCCCTAAAGATGGTTTAGCAGGGGAAACTACAATCCTGAGTAAATGACTTAATAAAGGTTTTAACCCTGGACAATGTAAAAATGAACCTCCGTTAGAACCATTTTTTCTTAGTGATAGTAGAGATTAAGATTAAGATTATCAACTATAAAAATTGATAAGTTACTAAAAAGTTACAAATAATTAAGATTTGTACACTATAAATATTAAGTTTACATTTTGTAATAATTGGTTAAATTTGTACTTAATTAAGATCTCCATTTTATATTCTTTAATAGTTTACTTAAATAATTATATTATTTTCTTTTACTTTTCATGTATTTTATTTCAACTTATTTATTTTTTTCCATTCTTATTTTTTATATTTTAATATATTTTTAATTTTTTACATATTATTATTACTAAAAATGAATAAAAGTTAAATTAAAGTATTTGATGAACTAGTTTAAATAAAATGACTTATTCAAATAGAAAGAGAGATATACAACTTAAAAAATTGAACCATTAAATTTTTTAATAAGCATTTAATCACTTTCTTAAATCTCAAATCATAAATACATAACAATATATTTTTGGGATAATTAACTCGAAACTTATATGTTTAATAGTTTATTAGCTAGTTTATAGTTTATTAATTATTATTTTTATCGATAAAAAATAAATTAAATAAAGAGGAGTACTTAAAGGGTGCTCCAACCCTTATACAAAACATTATAATGTACCAACAGACCTACTTTGTTCCAAAGCTAAACAACGCAAAAAAAAACCCCAGAAACATAATAGAGAAAATAGAGGTTGTACATTTTGCACCTGCACTAACAGATTGAGCTGCTACCTAAACAAAATCATTATTGCTACATATTTTGCAGCTTCCAATCACGAGAACCCCATATCATAAACCGAAAAACAATTTCTAAGTGGTTGCATTGAACATTGTATGCAAGAGAACTTGGGCCACTGTTGGTACAACAATACATCTTCTATATATGACAACATCAGAACAAAAATCCAGTAACAAGAAGAGTTGGCATTCAGGCCAAGCTCCATCTCCATCATGCAAGTGCCCCCCTTTTTGTTGGTCCCTCTACATAATGCTCATCATGTTGGGAGTTATGGTCTTCCTCCATTCATCACACAACAACATTTACCATTCATATCAACTAGAACCATTTGCCACCTCAGAACCATAACTATCTCCATCGAGGAACATGCTGTGAAGGCAGATTTTGCAGCAAAACTTACATCTCTACATACTTTTGTCTTCCATTTCACTTTAGATCTCCAAAACAGAATCCTTTCTAGTCTTGTACTAGGTATGAACATGAGCAGCAAAGCCATTTAATAATACAAAAATCAACCTAATAACAAAACCCATCCAAAAATCAGAAAATTGCTTTAAAAAGCAAGGTTACACCACCCTTCTCTAGCCAAAGCACACAACAACCTTCCAAATAGAAATAGACTCACCTTATTCTAGCTCGACCAATTTAACTTACCTCTCATTTTACCTTATACAACAAAAAAACCAAAAACATCTTATTGGAACCAAAACCATTCGAAAAGAGATGTTGTCCACTTGATTAATCAACCACCTTACATCTTACTCTCTTTTTTGGTTACTTCTTTCTAAACATCATCAAACACTCCTTAGGGTCTAAACACCATTGTGAGTATGTGAAATCAACTAATTTTTCTTTGTTTTTAATCCAAGCCCACACCTTTAGTTGTGCCAAAGTAAATATTTCTATACTATCTACTCTACCATTATTAAAAATGATTTTGTTTCTTTGTTACTAAATCTCCACCATCACTGCTATCCACATACTTTCCCAAACACTATTCGCCTTTTTTGAAGTCCATCTTATGTAAAAATGAAAAAAATGATTTATGACTTCTCCATGATTTACTAAAATCTCCCCTAACCACTGGTTACTTCTACTCCATACCATCCAGACAATTTTACATTTAAAGAAAAGATGGTTTGTTGTTTCCTCTTTTACCCCACACATTACACATAACTTACTTTCCAAAACCATCCATTTATCCTCCAGATTGACTCTCATTGGTAACCTATCTATTAGTACCTGCCACGCTACTATCTACGACGAAGGTAAAACATTAATACCCCAATAAAGTTCAAACAAAGGCATGAGTTCCCCGCTTACCTCATTTTTTAAAGTCTTGTATGCATATCTTACCGTGTACTCTAACTTTTTGTCTTCCTCCTAAACCCATGAATCCTCTCTTTCTTTCGTACAACGTAGCCTTCTAAGCATTGCATAAGTTGTCTTTCCTTTTCCAATTTCCATTAAAATAAAGGTCTTCTCCACTCCAACTTTCAGTTTCATTGATCATTACTTCAGATCCCTACCTGTGAGATATTTGTTGTTTTAAAAATCGAAACAGAGAAAAGCTTGAGAATCTGACACTTAGTGTTTCATCCTCTATCCACTTATCTTCCCAAAATTTAATCCTATTTACATCACCAAGTATCCATCCTACTTTATCTTCAAAATTATTCTTCCATTCATTCAAAGAAGAAATCATGTTCAAATTTTCTTGAGTATGATATCAAGTAAGTTGGTCTGAAACTCATTATATTGTTTGATTGAGATTCCTTTAGTTTAAAAAGGGTATTATCAATTTTATCTTAATATGACATAACATTATCTTGAGGGAGTGCAAATTTAAATTAAATGTAACTGAAGATTTAAATGAGTGGGATTTTACAAACTCATTTATCCTAACTAGTCACTACAAGGATGAATTATATTGTTGCACATGAATCAAATATTGGGTTGGACTGTATGTTTTATTTCAAGGTTGACTTTATTTTGATAAAAGTGAAAATTAAATTATATTTGGTTTAAGGTTGGACCTTGGGGATTGAAATAAGTGAGATTTGATAGGCTCATTTATCATGACTAGTCACTCCAAAAATAATTTTAATTAATGCACTTGAATCAATTAGTGAGTTTGACTAATAATATATACTCATACCAGTAAGTCTGACTATATTGGTAAGTATGACTATATAGCAGTGAGTTTGACTACTTACGCCATTTGTGCTTGTATCATCTGAGTCTGACTAGTTGTATCATATGAGTTTGACTATTGTATTAGTTTGATTAGTTGTATCATCTGAGTTTGATTAGTTGTATAGTCTGGCTAATTGTATCATTTGAGTTTGACTAATTGTATCATCTTAGTCTGACTAATTGTATCATCTAAGTTGGATTAATGGTATCATTTGTGCTTATATCAGTGAGTTAGACTGATTGTATTGACTATGCCATATATATTTGTAACATCTGTCTTATACAATCTATTATCTAATAATTGTTCTCACTTCTTGTGCTTTTCTTGTGTACTATTTGTGTTTTATAAAATGATAGAAAGTATTTAAATATACGCACATGACACTTCTATACATTAGAAAATTCTTTGTGGTGGTATATGTTACATTCCCAAGATTACATTGAAACATGGGTGTACAAAACAATATAGTGGACAAGGATGATCTTTGTTGACCTTACCAGATTGAACCATGAATCCATATTACTAGACCTATTACTAAGACATTGAATTTTGTAGATATATATATATATATTAATTTTGTTTGATAGATTTTGGTGTCAACTTTATAATGGAAATTGGATATATGAGTGTGTGTGAAAAATTATGTCTTTCATTCGAGAAGAAAACACATAACTATACATCACTACTTTTTTTGAAAAATAGTTGAGAAAATAGTGTAAAAATTTGATTAATTTAATCAAAATATTAAAGTAGAAGAATGTGAGAATAGAAATCTCACATCTAAGAAAATTTTATTTTGATACTTATGTGAAGATTTCATAAACTTAACCCTATATGAAAAAAAATTATTATTATGTTTTTTTATTATTACAAAAAGAACACAATGTTTTCTTAATAAAAAATTTGAGATATTTTCATCCTATCTACTTAATGTTAATACTCATGCTTGATGATAACCTACAAAATTAATAGAAAATAAGATGGAAATTTGGTTACAATCTTGAAGGTTGAAGTATTTTAAGACTTTCAATAAGAAATTATTCTAACAAAGTGAAACTTTTCTATTTTTTTTTGTCTTAATGAACTTGCATCTTTAAATTCTTATTTGTTGGTTCCAATTTCTTCATATCAAACTCCCTATCTAATTATGCCTTCAATTCTTATATTTGAGCTTTGCTGGAGACTAACATGTCATTCATAAAAAAAAAAAAAAAGCTAATAAAGTAATTCTCATTAAACCTATTATAATATGTACAATGGTAGGATGTTTGTAACTAGGAATAATAATGAAGGATTCAAATCTATTGTACTAACACTTCGATATACACACACATATCCTCTTCAAGTTCTCCATGAACAAATATTATTTTTGTACATGTAGTTGCTCAATATGTAAATCAAATGACATGATCAAAATAAATTTAATTATGGTCAAATGATGAAGAGTAATTGTTTTTATTGTTGTTTTGAAATTGGTGAAGTGTGCAACAAGTAATGCCCTTCAAGCAATAAAGTGACACTTGAGCGAGGGAGAGTCAATATTGATTTTCTTTCAATTGGACCTTGTACTATAACAAATGATTACTCAAGCGATAAATAGTTAAAACACAAGAAATCCTTCAGGATGTGTTTGGTGACTTATACTACAAATTATGTTGGTGTGATGCTAGCTAGAGGAATAAACTTAAGTGATAAGTAAACATTCGAGCAAAATAAAAGTTGTATCAATTCTCTTTGCTATGAAGTTGACATTACACAAGTGATGTAAGGTCACTTAAGCGAAAAGTGTTTCCCTATTTAATGAAGACATGTCGTTGGAGTATTTGATAGTTATAACATTTAATGTTAATGATAGTGTGTGTATATGTATATATTGTAGTGTATATTTTTAAAGTCTGGTGTGGATACCTAATTATAATTGTGACATATTGTATGTGTATTTATTTATTTTAATTTTGATGTATATGTATATGTTCTCGAACGAGGTGAGAACCAAGAGAGCGATTAAACTCCTTCTTGGTTGGTCGCTCTTCTCTCCTTCCTCTCGAACAAACTTCTTTTGCACCTCTCACTCCTCCACTCCTCGTCTCCGTGAACTCCGAGCTCGGATGCTACTTGTAAAAGGCACTCCAACGCTTAAGTCAGACTTTAGCACTCGACACTCAGTGTATTTAGTACTAGATGATGACGTACCTGATTCTTGGAATCTGTTGTGGCCCGTTTGTTATTGAGCCTATTTAAGGATTGAATCTCTAATTAAGAATACATCACTTAGTGTTTGATTTTTGATTAGTCTCGTAAGTCTTCTGCTTGAGTGTAATGGTCCCGGTCAATTTTAACCAGTGCTGATCTTCCAATCGATTGGACGGACCTGACCGGGTACAAAAAAAAAAAAAATATATATATATATATATATATCATTAATATAAATATTTTAAAACGATACAAATTATTCATTTACTTTATCAAAATTAATTTCAAAAAAAAAATGTCTGCCTATCTTTGATTGGAGTATCCATCCATAATATTTAAATCCAAAACCTTAGTTAAAATGACCGAATTCAACACCATTGAAATTAACAACCAAAGTGTAATTTATGGAGAGAGGATTGGGAGCAATTTCTTTCATTATTTTTCTCAAAGGTGGACATGGGGATGGAAATTGTACGTACCATATCCTACCTTTATCACCTCACCACACACATTCATGTAACATTAACATCAAATGTTATAGCCCCAACAAACTTATATTTTATTTTTCTTATAAGTGTTAAATTTTATTAATTCAACCATTGCATTAAATTTTCGTATATGAAAAATCGAGTCTATTTAATTTTCAAATAACTCTAAATTAATAAGTTATATATATATGTTTATTTTAATGTAATATATATAATATTATATATAGTATAGCATCATTTTTTTATCCGTAGTATATTATGACTTAGTGATTAGATTAATGAAATTTAATATGTATAAATAGTTATGAAAGGTGCGTTGTATAGGATTGTCAAAAGTTAAACAACGAGTGATCTAAGATTTAGTATTTATAAAAGGCCATTAAATAAGCATATAAATTTGTCAAACCTTACATTAATTTATTTATCTTTATTACATGACAACTTAAAAAGATTAAGTATTATGTGTCTCAATTATTACAGTTCATACAGAATCAATAAAACGACAATCCCAGAAGAAATATTCTACATAACATGCAAATAAATGAGTTGACCCTGATTAAAAGTCAACCACATTATTCTTACATATTTTTTTTCAACATACGAAAATGAAAAGGAAAAAAAAAATAATAATGATGGAAATCTAATCAGATGACACCTGATGATGATTGGCTTTTATGAACAGCATTGCTCTTTTTAAAATGTATGACATTTCATTCTCGGACTTTTCTGTTTCCCCTTAACACCATTATACTATGTGTGCAGAGTCTAATCAGATAACACCTGAACAAAGTTTTTTTTTTTTTAAAAAAAAAAATTTACGATCAGTGAAACTTTAAATACCTCAAGAGAGTTTCAATCTGAGTTTCTTTCACTTTTATTTTTATTTTTTATGATATAATTAAACTTTTGTTTACTTCCTCTAATTTTGAATACGGTTTTTCAGTCTCAAAAGGTTTGCATTCATTATTCTTTTATGTGATAAGAAAACATACTTTTCATAATCTCAAGACAATTAAGAATGTGTTATATAAATCTTAAAGTGTCGACACATGTTAATTAATGGCTTCCTTTTTTCCTCTCAAAATATAAATATTCACAACTCATCTCAAAGTCAATGAGATTGTGAAAGTGAAGTTCCATACCCGGTTATATATCAAATTTAAAAAAGTTTTCTTTTCAAATTTTAATATATAACTTGATTCCAAACAATTTTTTTAATATAAATATCTTTTATCAGAAAAAGTATTAGTTTAATATAAATTTTACGAACATGTAGTCTTTTAAAATTAATTTTTTTCCTTACTTTTAAAAAATTATATTTATGAGACCAATGTTAAATACTATTGTCAATAAAACCTCCCTAAAATGCTTTAAATATTTTTGAAATACAGATAATAGAGACTAAATATCTTTTTCTTTTTTAAAGATTAAATATATTATTCGTTCATATATTATAACACAAAATTAATTTAGTTAAAACTTTAGATTTTTTTTTGAATATTTATCTAAATAATCTAAAATTTAAACTAAAAATTAAAATTAATTTGACATAAAAGTACAATAAAAATATATTTAATTGTTTGTTTTAATTTTTAAAATAATAATTATTCTGCTCTTTTACGTGCACGAAAATAAAAAAGATGTTAGAAAAGAAAAGTCCTAATAACGATATTAACTAAATAAAATTTAATGAAAAACAATCATGATTACTCAAATTTGAAAACAAGTTGATAGAAGAAGTTATTTTTCATTTGGAATAATCTGCAAATAAATTATTGGAGTTGAATCGATTAAAATTTTGAAAATAAATTTGATTAGTTATTTGTGGGTGATATACATATCATGCTTAATCCTAGTCATTTAAGCACTATTATAAGAAAGATTAGAGAAGGTGGCATTTGGAATTAGGAACCCTGTGGTGGTATACACATGAATTGTATCTTTCAGCAGAGACACTGAAAGATAAGTTCATTTAATTGGAATCTTTTCCATCAAGATAATAAATATGCAGTACATATACTCAATTAGTTTATTATCTTATAACTTTAAACTTAATTAATCAACTAATATTCTCTTGATTGCTTCCTACTCATTCCAAATCCTACAAGGCTCGTTGACTTTAAGAACATCCTCAACCAAGGTTTGAAGTTTGAAATTTTGTTTTTGTAGTTTTATCTCGTAAAATGTCTACTTCACGACCTTATTTATGTTATCTTGCTGACAAAATTTATGATAAGATGAGCAGTGGTGCTGTGTTTGATGCTGGAACAAGCACTGAAACAATTTAAAAAGAAACATTAAAAAACCAGTGATGATAAAACCAACCTGCACTTTAATTTGTCACACATTGTTGGTCCAATAACCTTTGTCACCAACCAATTCGTTAACAGTAGTTAAAAGGAAAAACAAAATTATCCCATCCCAACACAGTTTTTCTTTTTTGGTTAATGATGGAACATTAAAAATGTGGAGAATCAAAGTCAAGTGATCAAAATCAAAACAAGTCAATTTGTTGTAAAAGTATATACCTGTCCTTTAACATAAGCTCCTTAGAAAAGGAATTTTGAGGAATCATGGGAGAATAAGCTATCCAATGTTTCCATCACCTTCATCCCCATTTTAAGAAAGTAAAAGAAAGTGTAAGAAAAAGGAGAAAATTTTTGATTCCCCAATTCCCAGACTCTAACGTTGATTTCCAACAAAAACAGTGTGATCCCTGTTATCATTACTGTAAAAAATAATAATGAAAGCAACAAAGCTAAGCAAAGAGGGTGTGAAGATTTTGTCCCCCCTCTTCCCCCAAATAAAAATGTCTTACTGGTGACTCTTCATGAGAATCTATTGCCCCCATTAAATCAATGTGCAACTTGATGTGCAACTTGCAGTGCCTTTTGCTTTGAAAATCTGAATGTGCATAAATTCCTCTGCTTATCTGCACAAAAGTACCCCTTTCATTTGTGCTTAACTAATGGTTTTTATTTTTTGTTGCATCTTATTCTATTTAATAGTAAAAGACCACATCATGTCCACCAAAAGTTTTGCTCAGTGTCAAGATCAGTGCCACAAGGCACAAATTCACAAACCAACATAGTGTTGTGCAATCACCATATAATTATGTTTTTTCTTCTTCTAAAATGTAGACTTGAATCTAATTTTTGTAGCATCATAAATGGGTAATTTGACTGTAATCTTGGTTCTCTAATTTTTAAAATTAAACAATTTTCATCTATTATTAATGCATAATCATAGTCTATACTTTTGGGTGTTAATTAAACTCATTTATATTTATACAATATAAACAATAAAATCACTAAATATAAATTAATTTTAAAAACAAAAATAATTAATCAATTGAATAAATTAAATATTATTTTAAAATTTAAAAAGTTACATTTTTTAATATAGAAACTAATTTTTAAATTGATATTTAATTAATTATAAATGTTTTAATTACCAATTATCTTATATTTTTAAGATTGATATCTAAAATATTAGTAACTAATAATTAATTAAATATTAATTTAAAAATTAATTTAAAAATTTAAAAATTATTATATATCAATAATTTTGTAATTTTTATATAATCTAGATAATATAGTAATTATGGCTCAAATTTTTTTCTATTTCATGATATTCTAATGGGATAGTAAAATTTGAAACTTTAATGCATATTTTAATGATGGATGAAAATGGTATAATCAAATGAAGACTGGAACCAAAACTTTTGTAAGAACCAAAAATGTACATTGAGAAAAGTATAAAGATAAAAAGTGTGGGGATAAAAATGAAATTGGTAGGGAAAACATGTGAGTAGAAGATGGGTATTTAAAGAAGTTTGCAGGGAAGAACATTTGATAGAAGAGTTTGATGGAGTGGTATCTGATTCTGAATGAGATACATAGAAAAAGTAGATATTGACAGAAAAAGCAGAAGAAGCATAAAAGAAGGAGAGGAGACCAAGTGTGGGCAGTTATGGTGCCGGCGTTGGGCAATGGCATCCCAATTTTGTGCCCTAAAATGTTGTAGTACCCGTGAGTGAGTTTGACTTGAAATTCAAAATTCTGAACATTTTAAATACCCCAAAATACAATCTTCACTCAGAGTGAGATTACCTTGTACTTGTTAACTTCACGACAAATTTGCACCACTTGAGCATTAAAACATAGATTTGCACATATCCATTTAATGTGGTCCTTGAACAAATAGAAACTCCTCATATATCAATTAGTCAAACTCTGCCCCATGAGTGATCTTGTGATCTGAATTGCTAGTGACTCCACGTTTGTTATGATCCCCAGCTTATTTTAGGCAAACAATATTTGATAGTTGAGATCTTTCCTAGCACAATGCCAACGAGGAGAACTGTACCTTTTCTTTTATTTTATTTTGTCCCATGCATAAGTAGAAGGAGAGCAAAAAGTGGAATTAACAGAAGTAGCAAGTTTTCATGGTGAGGATCATCAAATTAATTTTTGACAGTGAAACCAACTTCAGTCTCTATCTCAGCAATACAGAAATAAACAAAAAAACTGATGGGCACTTGGAAACAGCTAAAAGGGACTTGTTTTAAAATGTTGCCTAATCAAGTTCTAAAGACAACACTTGATAATTAATTTCTTTGACTGAATCTCATACATATAATACTGTGTCAATTAGGTATAGGTTGAAGTGCCATGGTTGTGCAATGATAGGACCAAAGATCTTATTTTAGTAACAAGGAACCAAAGACAGCTAGCTAAACTTTGCTTCAATTTATGTGGGGTGAGAAATCGCATTATTTTATATTCATTGATGCGTTAAAGGTACAACAATGTGCAATTCATTCCAAAAATAAGTGGCAGGCTGGCTGCTATGCATAAATAGAAGTTCCTAATTCAATACATTAAGAAATTCTTGTACTACAGAATAAATCTTGTTTCACTTTAATTTTTTTGCTGATATTAGCTATTTCTCTTCTTGTTTTCCATTAATCTAATAATAAAAACTCCAAATAGAGTAGGCAGATTCTCTAAAGCCTGTTGTGGCTTTTATAATGATTTCTTACAGAATATGAACAAAGGGAGAGAAAGGACAAAAGGTGAATGTATTGAGGTAGAAAAATAGAGGAACAGACAAGTCAGTAAGAAGCATAAATCATGAAATGAGGGTCTCTTCTCTTCTCTTCTCTTCTGTCTAAAGCTGAACAAAAATAAAAAAAGGTACGTTACAGAAATAATGGTTACTCCTCATGGACACCACATTTTTCTACTTCCCATGACATTCAATGCCCGGCAAAATGTAATTGAATTTTACTGGAAATAGCAGAAGTCCTTAGAGGAGAGGAATATCCACCAGTGAATTTCATGAGAGCAAAAACTTAAATGCAGTTTTTTAGATGTTTTTGAATATTGTTTGTTTCTGATCTGAATTGGAGTTTCACATCAGTAATCTGTACTATTTTTTAATGTAAGTTTTTTTTTTTTATGTAAATTACTGATATGAAACTCTAATTTCAATTTAAAAATAGCACCAAAAACAAGTAAGTAACCGCATCTAATGTTATCTAAAATTCATAAAATGAAAATGTTATCCTCTGTCTCTACCCTACTGCCCTATACAGTTAAAAGACAAATTTATGAGATATTTTATCCCCCCCTCTCATAAGTTTTTGTTTTTCTCTTTAAGGTGGTTGATGGATTAAACCAATCACTGTTCATTTTCATCTGAGTCAGCTAATAATGCCAAAGAATCTTCCTTGCTTTCAAATTTGAGTGGCTTCTCTGGATCAACCTCATGGTTGTGATCATCAACACTAGAAGCTCCTCCCATTCCCGTGAGTTTCTTGGCTCTTTGGGCTTCAAATTCCCAATCAGTTCTGCACAGAACCACCAACATGGACACTGCACAAGACCCTTGAGCTGCAAGAAGGCCAAGCCAGAGGCCTTGAAAATCATAGCCAGAGAAGAAAGCTAGCCAAATGGACACAGGCATTCCCACAAGGTAGAAACATCCCAAGTTGATGTTAGCACCAACTTTAGGCCTTGCTGTGCCTCTCAGCACCCCACACCCTGTTGTTTGAGGGCAATTCCCAAGCTCACAAAGGCCTATTATGGGTAACACCATAGATGTCAAACTTATAATCTCTTTGTCCTTTGTGAACATGCTAGCCCATGTGTTCCTGACCATGAGAGCAAAAACCAATGCCAGGACACCTGACACGAAACTGCAAGACAACCCCACAATGGCAGAAAGCCTCGCCTTTGAGGGTTTCTGTGCGCCAAGCTTGTTGCCAACTCTAGTTGACACACTGAAGCTCAATGAAGAAGGGAAAATGTAAAGCAAAGAAGTAGTTTGGATCAGAATTCCCATTGAAGCCACAGTTGCCCTGGGGTTCACCAACAGCCCACATAATAAAATCATGATCTCATACCACCACCATTCCAAGCACACTGAAACGCAGCTTGGAATAGCCAAATTGAGAAGAGACTTCCACTGTGTGAAGCACTCAAAAGAGAAACCACCCCATGTTTTCTTATGAGTGCCAGAAAAGACTATATAAAGAATCAAAGAAGCCACAAGGTTGAAGTTTGTCCACACCCCACCAAGAGCCACCCCTTTGATTCCCAGCCTGAGGTGAGACACAAGAAAGTAGTTGATGGGTATGTGAAGGAGAATTGACAAGGAGGCACAGAGGGTGAGAGGGAGGGTAATGGATTGGCTCCTAAGGTAAATTCTCAAAGGATGTAAGAAAGATTGTGCTATGAGGTCAGGAATGGAGTAAACAAGATATGATTGGGCTTGTGTGGCCATGGCCTCATCCTGGCCACAAAGGAGAAGAATTTTCTTCATGTGGAGCCAAAGGAGTGATATGGGGAGGGAAGTGAAGAGGAGAAGAAGAATGGTTCTTTGCAAGCAGAGGCCAAGGAGGGTGAACCTCTTGGCACCAAAAGCTTGACCACAGATTGGCTCCATTCCTACAGCAAGACCAGACAGGATTGAGTAGCCAGTGATGTTGGCAAAGCCAACAGCCAGGGAGCCACCTGCCAAAGCAAGCTCTCCAAGGTGGCCAAGGAAGAGCATGGAGATCATGGAGCGGCAGTAGAGGAGGAGGCCAGTAAGGATCATAGGGATGGCTATTTTGGATATGGAAATCACTTCATTGATGGTGTCAGGGAGATGTGATTTTGCTGGTTCTGTTACAGTTTTTATCGGTTGTGGTGGTGGTGAAGGTGTTGTTTTTGGTGTTGTGGATGTGTTAAGTTGAGGTGGTGGTGGTGTTGTGTTGTTTTGGAGTTTGGAGATCAAAGGGTTGGTGAGCATTATGGGGTGCTGCTCTTCTGAGTCCTTGATTGAAATTTGGTAATCAGGAGGTGAAGTGGTGCAGCAGCATTTGCAGGTGACGTCAAGAGTTGGATGACACATGTAGCTACTTTGTGTCCGTGTGGAGGGGAAAAGATGGTTTTGAATAGACTTGGAACAGAGAGGGAGAGAGATATAGAAACAGAGAGAGAAACAGATTTGAGGATTGAGATGGACGGGGTTTGGAAAGGCTTGTGTGTGGGTTTTATAGAGTTGTTAGAGTCATAGGTCATGCTATTTTTCGGTGGGGTTTAAGACTTTGAATTATCCATACTCTATTCACATTCATTTATCACTTTATCTCAGTTTAATCACTACGTCAAAAAAACACAACCAGATACAAATTTGTGTTTCACCTGTTAGGTACGCCTTCAAACTTGTTTAAATCATTTCCTACTTAAAACTCAAAAAACTGTTTTTTAATTATTTTTATGATTACTTCCTCATGAGTTTGAATTAAATATACTTCTCTTCAACACATATACATTCTCTTCAACACATATACAGTTGATCCCATCTGCGAATAAAATATTTTATTATATATAGGTGGGTGTAAATCTCACCTCATGAGGTTTTATGGGGTTGAGTTAGATTTAAAGTCTACTTCGTAATATGGTATCAAAGCCATTTAAAAGTCTATTCTAACAAGTGTTTGTTGGGCTTATTGTGTCACCCACTATCGGGTTGTTATCGGACCACCCATAATATGTTGTCCTACACACGAGCCCTCATTCTCTTTGTGAGGGGTGTTAGAATTAGGCTTAAAATCCATTTTATAATATATAAAAAAAAGTAATAATTTTATGTCATGGATATATGATTGTTTTTTTATGTTAAGAAGACCTTTAAAATATAATATTATTACATAAATGACAAAATTTATAAGAGAAAAAGAAGTTGATAAATTGAATGATTTGTAAAGAGAAAAAGATAAAAATAATATAAAGTGGAATAGAAGTTTTTTTTCCCTTTTGGATGGGCTAAAGCGTCCAAACATTGTCCGGCATAAAAACATATAGAATTGGAAAGAGATGCAGTTTTGGAATTTGAAGAGTAAGATTTGGAGAGGTTAAAAATTTGTGAGTGTTTTTGTTGTTTTTGAGGCCTAAGTCCAATTGAAGTATGAATAGATGATTGATGGAGTGTTGTGGAAGGAGTAAAAGAGAGAGAAAGAGAGAGATAGATGTATAGGATAATCCAAAAGAGAGGGTTTTTTGTGGATTATTAAGGGCCAAGAATGCATGAAGACAAGGGTTGTCCTTGGACACAACATACAAGGAAGTAAAGAAAATCCAAAGAGCCCAATGGAGTTGATCAATGTTGATGATCCTTGATATATAAGGAGTGTTGTTGATTTATTAATATATTGGTTAATCAATGCCAACCCACACTTGTCTGCTTCATAGCTGGGCAGCTTGGGACAAAGGCACTTAAGGGTTTGTTCTATACTAAGTAGTTTGAGGCATCCAGGGATACCACTGTGTTTTCTTGTTTTGTACTTCCCTTCAGATTAATCCCCAACCAAACCAATCCTCTTAAGTCTTGTCTCCAACACTCTCCCAGCTTTGTCTCCACATAATTAATTATTCAATTATCCCATATGTACTAAATTCAAAATTAAACTAGAGAAACAATTTTAAAAATTCATTTTTGTTCAAGCTAGTTTTAATTTGTAGAAAAACTAGCTTCAGATTTTTCTTTCCAGATAAATTTATAAGAATGACAAAGTGAGTCGGGTTTATCACTTAAGTGGAGTGGGTTAATTTTTTGAACTTGTAAGTCCTCATTAGTCTGGTCTGTTTAATCCCAACAACGGGTGAGTTAGTCATTCTTTATTTTGGACACTTTTAAAGAAGAATTTCATGATTTTGAAATTAAAATGGATGGTGATCAATATTTTGTATAAAACTTTATTTACATTAATTTTTTATACATCATTTGATTAAGTATGGTTGATATTTACTATATTTTGTCAGACATTAAACCTTATTTAATTAAAATATTAAAATTTGATTCAATTTTATTGTTCTTTCTTGTATTTTTTATCGTCAAAAAAATGATATTAATGACTACAACAAAGTAAATAGATCCAAAACAAAAAAAAGTAAAAAAATTAACTGGTCAACCCATCAACTCACCCTATGACGGGACGACCTACTAATTTCAATCGATAACCTTGGTGGTCAGTCTAGTCATCTCACTTTTAATGTGTCAATAATGGACCAAAACGGATTGAGTATTGCATTTTTCGATTATCTATGTTTATTGTATAACTCATTTTATTTCATACTTTTTCCTTGTTGACCGTAAAGAAACGATTGCATATAAGTGCATGTGACTCATAGATGAATTTTGAAGTATTTCTACAAATTTCGGTTTTTAAACTATGATTGTAATTTTTCATCTTGGAAATGGGATATGAGACTAATATTTGATATAGAATTTAGTTATACTTCACATTATTTTAGAGTTTCATCTAAAGAAGAGCTGAATAATGGATAAACTAAATCAGTAAATTGTTTAAGTTAATTCTCTTGATTTATAAAGAAGGACTGATTACACTTTTGGCTGTTACTTATTTTATTTATATTTATTCATCTTTTCTTTTTCTTTTATTTTGATTTTTATATTTTATTTATTTATTTTTAAGTTTGTCCTTTTTAAGTCGATTGTAATGATTTTTTTTTTGTCTGAAAGAGATTTTGTTAATCATCATTAACACCAATATCTCTATAAAAGTTAAACTATAAAAACAATGAAATATTGAGAAAAAAAAGAGATAAAAGAATCTTCAAATAAAATACCAAAATTAAAAACAAAGTTGCTGCGATGCGATAGACATCTTCATAAACACACTCCTAAGCTAATATGGGTGTATTTTGAAGAGTGTTATAAACTTAGATGATTTTAACTTTATATATAAAACTAATGCTAATTAAAAATTAGTTTCAATGAAGTATTTTATGCTTAAAGCAAGCGTGTATAAGTTCATAAAATATCATATAAAATTCAATATCACAAAGCACTTTTTGAGTAATTTTAAAATTAAGTTTTCATCTTACAAATTCATGCATCAATGCTCGCATTAAATATTATTGCATGTTATGCAGCTTGCACTAGAAAAAAAAATCTCAATAAGGTAAAATATATATATATATATATATATATATATATAATTCAAAGAAAAAGATTAGTGTTAAGTGGAAATATATGTGAAGTCCCACTAAATAATACAGAAGATCTCACTGTCTATATTACTACTAATATCATAAATAGATTTTATTTAATAACAAAAAGTGTATTGTAATATATTCCATTTAAAGTATATAACAATTCGAAACGTGTAGATTCTTAAATATGATGTTGCACTCATCAACACTATCATGATACTACATCAAGTTATTACTTCTAATGTGCAATTAATTATAGATAAAAGTAAATGAAACTTGGATTGTGAAGGTGAAAAAGAACTTGGTTAGTATACATTGAGAAAAAAAAAGTGAAATTATTTTAGCTAAAGGGTAAAAAGAATTATGTGGTAGAAGTGTTCTAATATTGGAACTTTTTGCTTACAGAATCATTGTCGGTTAGGTTTAGGAATTGAACAACCAGATTTGTAGTGAAAGTGATGAGGTAAATAGAGCAAGGCATGGCTCTACCTTTAATGACGAAAATCTTGAGGTGGAGCCAAAATGCTACTTCACATATCTGCCATTATTAGGTATAGATTGTGATAGCACAATAATAAGGGTTAACAACAAAATGTTTTAATATTATTTATTGAAATTTATGCCATTTTATAACATCACGAGTGAGACTTATTACACAAGAAGTGAAACTCACAACATATTTTAAATTTTAATACATTTTAACTTAATATAAAAAAATACCAATTCACAAAAAAGTTGTAGAAAGTATATTACTGATATCCAAAAAAAAATTATTAAATAGAAACTAATTTTAGATACCAAAATAATATACTTTATAAATTTTTATTAATAATAAAAACTATTTTAGATACTAATAATTTGTTAATTTTATAAAATAGTCTCTAATTTTTTTAATAATACCTTTTTATAAAGTAGTTTTTAAATTGAATTCTAACTACTAGCTATCAAGATTTTAGATACTAACTACTTATGTTCTAAATAAGTATTTATTAGTCTTTTATAGGCTAATTTAGAATCTAAAATATTAATAGCTAAAACTTTGGTAGCTAATTTAGATATCTGTTTAGAAATCATTTTATAATATTTTATTAATGATAGAAATCACATTAGATATTAATAATTTTTTTTATCTCTAAATTAGTATATAATTTAGTCAATATAGTGACTAATTATTTTTTGTTTCTAAATTTGTTTACCATTTAATGATTTTCTTGTAGTGGTTTTTTTTTAACAATAATAACTCCAAAGCTTTGGAGTTTTGTATCTACAATTAATTAGTTTTTTTTTCTAAATAAATTTGATCTTAATAACTAGAGCAGTAAAATTCAAAATTAATTGTGAGGTAAAACTTTAGTTTTGAGTTTTTGACATTTTCCACAAATTTTATTTTTGAACTAAATAAAAGTGTCAATACTCTAAAAAAGTAGGCTATTTAGGTGTTCATTGATTTTAGCAATGGAATTATAAGAGATTCCAATTAATTGAATACATTCCATTTATCATGAACTGAACGTCTAGATACATGAATAATATATTTCTAAAGATGGAAAAACATGTTTCTTCTTCACCTTCATTTGCAACTATTTTGTCATGTTATGTTCTATGAAAAGGCAACTGTGGAAAACCATGGGGCAAAAGCTTTTCCCAAATACCTTACTCCAAAGTTCTGACTTCAAACTCTTAGGTTTTGAAAAATCAACCTCTACTACATTTCTTGTAGATGGAAGGAAGAAGAGTTCATTTTTATTAGTTGAGTTTGTTGACTTTTCTAAAAAATATAATTGTGATGTAGTCTTTTTACTATTTATAGAATTCTTACAATTTACGAAAATTTTAAAAAGTTTAAGAAAAATTTAATAAAAGAAAAAAAAACAATGTGAAATAACATCTTATGAAAGAAAGAGTTGTATAAGAAACTAAAGTTAATTACTAGAGTTATTTTAAAGGAAAAATTTACCTTCTTCCACATAATTAGAATTAGACATTATATTTTAGAGATATTTTTCTTTCATAAAATTTTTATATTAGACATTATTATGAATATTTACATCTTACACTTCAAAATCCAATAATTATATATTATCACATGAAAAATTACATATATAAAAAAAAGAAAAACATGGAGAATCAAACTAAATGTATGCTCAAACAAAAATCAAATAAACAGAAATTAGAGAGTTGATACCTTTTACGAAAACACTTTAAATCGATGACAGAAGGAAGAACATTAAACGATTTAAAATTCAATCTATTATCAGTTCTAAAATTAGTAAGATTGTTAATACATTGATCGTTTTTACGATAAATGTGAGAGATCTTAAATTTCATATCATCACAATTTCTAATGCACTTCCTCCATCTTCCTCTAAGAGTTTAAGGAGCAAACAAAGGAAGAAACAAAAGCTTGACAGACAAAGGTGGAATCTTATGAGGCTCGGACACTTCTCTTAAATGACGTGTTCGTGTCGGACACACGTATCAGTGTCAACACTCGTAGGACACTTATTGATGAAGTGTTCAATTCAAAAAATATTTGTTAGATTTCTGATAATTCTAGCACGACTGGAACACAATTTTAAAAAGGATAAATACAATAATTTTCTAAAAACTCAAATTCATTGTATAAATTTTTATTATGATTATGAAAATAAGGAACAAATTCTTTTGAAAGAGTCATGAAAAACATTTTTCTGCTCACAAAAAAATATGAAACATACTTGTACACATAAATATTTATTGTCAATTTATATAATTCATAATTATATAATATATAGATTTCTATCCCCATGTCCTACATTTTAGAGATTATACTTATCTTCGTGTCCGTGTTCGTGTCATGTCAGTGTCTGTATCTGTGTTTGTGCTACATAGGTGAAATCACATTCTAACCACAAATGTCTATAACCAAAAGCCCATGAGATCTCTATAGTCAAAATAGCACACATAAGCTTCGCATAGAAGGATTTTTTTTTTAACATTAAAATAAAAGGGGAAATTGTCACTGTATTCATCATGACTTCCTTTAAAATTTCCACCACAAGCAACATGACCCAGGCATTCTCTAGCACCTCAATCAATATTGACTTTAACACATCCAACATTAGGCATCCTCCAATTGATTTATACAGGTTTAGCTTATTTTCGGGGTTTGGTTTAGATATTAAAGAACTTCAAAATAGTAAAGTTAGTAATATCATTATTCATACTTTTTTTGGAAGAATTAACTGATAATTTGATGTACACTTGAATTATGTGTATGACCATATCCAAATTTAGACTTTCTTGAAACCTAGCATGATTTCTCATTCTCCAAAGCATCCAAATAATATATGTAGCAACTACGAGTAGGGATGGCAAAACGAGACGAGCCCTGCATGTCGGCCTTCGGCCCATTAAGAAAAACGCGAGCAGGCTGCCCATTCCAACCTGCTAGCCCGCTTAGGCCCTCATAACTCGCAACCCGCGTGGGCCAAAGTGTGAGACGGGGCAAGCTGGCTCGTATGACCTATATAACTTAAAAATCTAGAAATTTCTTTATACACCCCCATATTTTCTTCATGTAGTCTCATATTTCATATTCTGGAATATTTACTCCTTATTACACATGTGTGGTGGCGAGACCATTTACCTAATGCATTTAAATAAAAAAATTAAATTTATTCCAAATTTCTATTTAAAAGTTTTTATTAATTTAAAAAAATTATTTCTAATGCAGGATGGCTCGCATGCCCGCGAGCCAACCCTTATGCGAGGTAGGCTAGTAAAATCAGCCTACATATTCTATGTGGGAGGTTTAACCTGGTCCACTTTTTGTGGACCAAATGCAGGGTGGCCCAGCCCGCATTGCCACCCTTTACTATGAGGCCAATTCCTTTCATAGGAGGATTACTTGCAACTTTAAGAAAATGTAAAATATCATTAGGAGATAAAGAAAAGCCATATCTGTAAAAGCTTGTTGGAGCCAAGACAATATTTTAAGAACAAAGTTGCACTAAAAAAATGCAAAGTGCTCTCCTCTTGTTGCTTACATAAAGTACACATTGTAAAGCCTTTAAATTGAACATCCTTATATGAGAGAATTCTATTGTGTAATAACTTCTGTAGAACGAGAGTTTTAGTAGGCGAAATGGAATTAACCCAAATCAAACCTCCCCATTTTGAGGCAAAATGAGAATTGATAAAGAAAGCACTAGCCACTCTCTGACTAAGGATAGCAGAACAATCCAAAGTCCAATTACGTATATTAGGTAACTCAATGGGAACGAAGTTCTGAAGATTATCTAACCCCGAAATGGTTTGCAAAGAGGATGGTAGAAACCAAATATTACCATCCTAGACATGGGTAATTATAAACGTAAGTTTATCCTTCTCACCCACTAGGAACCCCAACCAAATAGGAGATATAAATATTAGAACACCAATTGTCATTCCAGTAGTTAATTTTCTCTTCTTTACCCACAATCCAATGAGTATTATCCAAAATAGTATCTTGTTTGTCTCTCAAAATTTGAACAATCGTATGAAGACCTCAAGCTCCTCATGTGTTTTAGAGTAAATGAGAATGTCATCTATAAAATCAACTACAAAATTATCCAAAAATGGATGAAAGATCATTAATGACTATTTTACGACAAGTGTACCGTGTCAGAAGTGATAAATTTGTCCCTAAGGACGGATATCAAACCCAAAAGGAATGATTGAATTCTTAAGTATAATATCCACTAAATAGAAACAATATATAAAACTTTGTTGTGTATGAGATTGCAAGAATGTAAATAAAGCAAAGTAAAGATTTGTTTGATTCAATTGGGAAAATTGGGATTGAGGTTCAACCTTCTCACTCTTTTGTATTTTGAAAAACATATAATATTTTATATTTGATTGATATTGATGCCCATATAAAATTAATTTATATCAATTCCTCACATATTAAATTAATAAGATAGTCTCCTGAATATCGATCCCTTGCATATTTATAAAAACTCCTTATCGTTATGAACAAATGTTGATAGCAATTAATATTTCAAATCTATTCCTAGCATTCAAATATGTTAAGCATTATCATTTAGGTCAAATTCATAGAAGTACTTTTCAGTAAAATCTAAGGATAAAAATCATAATAATTCAAGCGTTAAGAATAAAATGACAATACCAATCATCAATCAAAAGTTTGAATAGATTACTCCCAATCCCAAATTGTAGAATTAACCACTCATGTTGACTACCCATCTATTTGAGGATGATATGCAGAGCTTATTCTCAATCTAGTTCCAATGCATCTGATAGAGTTTGCCAAAATCGTGAAGTAAAATATGGGATCTCTATAAAAAAAACAATACTCGAAGGCACTCCATGCAATCTCACAATCCCTCTGATGTACAATTGTGCCAACTTGGCCATATTATTCTCAAATTAACTGAAAGCAAATGAGCACTCTTCGTCGATCGATCATTTGTCTGATCATTCATACTACATTGTGATTTCTTACTGTTCTTGGCAAATAGGTAACAAAATTTATAACAATGTTATCCCATTTCCACTCGGGAATATCCATCTGTTTCAACAAACACTAGGTTTCTAATGTTCTACCTTTTCCTTTTGACATGTCAAACTTGCCACAACATACATTTCTTTTCTCATGTCGGACAACCAGAAGGACTACTTTAGATCTTGGTACATCTTATTCATACTGACATGTAGACTAAGATGACTTTTATGACCCTATTTTAGTATCATTGTCTTCCTCTTTTCATTTGTAGGTATGCAAATTTTGCCCTTGAATTTCAAGATATCATCTTCTTCCATCACAAAGTTCTTAGCTTGATTTGTACCTAGTAACTCCACTGTATGCTTCTGACTAGAATCCTCTAACTATTTTTCCTTGATAATTCCAAGGAAATCATTGGTTATAATTAACTTACTATGATCAACATGGAATTGTACTCCTATATTCATATTTCTTAAATACTCAATCAACTTCTTCTCTTCAATCATTATGCCTGACACTTGTACTGACTTCCTGCTTAGAGCATTTGTAACTACATTAACCTTCCCGGGTTGATACATCTGCTGGAAATCATAATCTTTCATAAACTCCACAACTGCCAACTCTAAGTCATGAGTAGGATAATTTCTCTCATGAACTTTGAGTTGCCTTGAAGCAAATGCAACTGCTTTCTTCTTTTGCATCAAGACACAACCCAATCCCTGATGTGAATTATCATAATAAACTCTCAAAAGGTTTTCCTGTGTCTGGAATCATCAACATTAGAGCACTAGTCAACCTTTTTTTCATCTCTATGAAACTCTTCTCACATCTTCCAGTCCAAGCAAAAAGGTTGATCCTTGCGAGTTAGTTGTGTCAAAGGTGCTACTACCTTGGAAAAATATGTAATGAACCTCCGATAGTAGCCAACTAGACTCACAAAACTCCTTGTCTTTGTGACTGTCTTAGGGCGCTTCACTAAAGCACTGTCTCCACCTCGACTGGATCCACTGTGATCCCCATAACTGATATTACATGCCTTAAGAAGTTGACTTCTTTCAGCCAAAACTCACACTTAGAGAACTTAGCATACAATTGTTTCTCCCTCAAAATCTTCAATATTGTCTTTAGACGTTCTCTGTGTCCTTCTTCGATCCTTGAATAAATAAGTATGTCGTCAATAAAGACTACAAAAAACTTATGCAAGAAAAGATGAAATATTCTATTCATAAAATCCATGAATAGAGATGGAGCATCGGTCACTCCAAACGACATCAGTACATACTCATAGAGTCCACAACTAGACCTAAAGGTTGTCTTCTGTACATCTTCAACCTTTACCAAAATTTGGTGGTATCCAGATCTCAGATCAATCTTTAAGAACACTGAGGCTTCATGTAACTGATCCATCAAATCATCAATTTTGGGTAGAGGATACTTGTTCTTGATGGTCAACTTATTCAACTACCTGTAGTCCACACACAACTAAGACCCTCCATCTTTTGTTTTAAGCAACAACACTGGAGACCCATGGAAATATACTGGCCTGATGCATTGCTTCTTCCACTTGTTTCTTCAATTTAATCAACTTAGCTGGAGGCATTCTGTAAGGTCACATTGACACTGGTCCAACTCCAGGTACCAGATCAATGGAACATTTCACTTCTTTCTTTGGAGGTAATCCAGATATTCCTTATGGAAATACATCCCCGAATTCCTTCACCACATGTATACTACTCATCTCATCTTCATTATTAACTCCCATATGAGTTAAGATTATAAAACAACTTGATCCTTCCTTCAGCTTAGATCACACTTGTTGAGTACACATAGATTCTGATTCATTAGAATTTGGAAACACTATCTTCTGTTGAGCACAACCTTTTGAGAATGTGATTGGCAGATGACCAATCCATCCCTGGAATAACATTCAAATTCATCTCTTACATACTCGGCACAAAGGAGTGTGTCAATTCTGAATCATACAATGCTTTCAATTCTATATCAACTAAACAACATCTATGTCGTGTGAAACTTTTGCTTATATCCAAGTAATTTCTTTGTCTGTAGCCTTTCAACAATTTCTTTGTCTAACTGTAACCTAAGCAAAATTAAGATGTCTCATTTCAACAATTTCTTTGTCTAACTGTAACCTAAGCAAAATTAAGATGTCTCATATTTCTTCTTTACTAATATCATTGATACTTCTAAGGATGACATAATCAACTTGTAAATTTCTTTCTCCACCAAATCTCAAATTTCCTTTTAAGTTTTGTTGTTTAGCTAGAGTCATCTTATACTGCATTATCGACACTAACATCTTCAAGGCTCCGGATCAAAGAAGAACATTCCTACTTTCATCTTGGAAATTAACTTTGTTACCCTCTATAGGAACACATGCTTAAATCTTTAATCCTCCCACATACTGTTTATTTACTCTCCATAATTTATATCTATTTTGAAACTAAACCATGACACAACTAAATCTAACTTGTAACTTGCTCCACACTTGTTGGGAAACTATCCATTTTACTTTCTAGAGATTTTGAAACTATTGTTTTCTATTCCTGCAACTATAAAAATGAAATCAATAAAAAAATCAATTCATTCAGAAGATAACATCTAGATCTTTCAAAGGCAAGCGTCTCAAACTCATCTAGAATTTGAGTTTATTAACAAAATCATAACATTGGTATTATAAAGTATTATACCAAAATAATTATTGGTGTAAAACTGTTAATCTAAAGGAAAATTTTCAATTAAATAAATAAACACTTAATTAAATGAAATATACCACACAAAATGAAAATATATGCTCAACATCAAACTTTTAGAATTAAGATAGAAAATCATCTTGGTTTAGTTATGAGTGTGCACCCCCACCACTTTATCAAGATCCTTTCATTCTTAATGTACCGCCCTGGTAGTCGGGAGTGATGACGTGGCATCCTGCTACAATATAGGCGTGTTGACAAGGCGCCAGGTTGGCAGAAGGGAAGGAAGTCGGGGGGCTCGCGTAGTCGCCAGTTGTTAAGTTGGCGTGTTCCGATCTCCAGCTTAC
>Ga0123342_1003365_pt1 | contig 25674 bp, 7 predicted proteins | sample Turbeawhitnodule_FD_89960 | JGI IMG/M metagenome (GOLD analysis project Ga0123342, IMG submission 89960) | Root nodule microbial communities of legume samples collected from Mexico - Turtle bean Mexico white nodule | ecosystem: Host-associated > Plants > Roots > Nodule | place: Mexico: Nepantla...
ACATATAAATATATTTATTATAAAATAAAAATATATTATATATATTATATATAAATATATTATATTTATATATATATATATATATATATATATATATATATATATATATATATATATATATATATATATATATATTCTTGTCGGTTGACCTCGGGGTGGACTAGATGGAGAGCTCCGCTTCTGATCTGTCTTCTCTGGCAAGTTTGGAATTTGGCTCCATTGGAGAGAGGGGCTCTACCGGTTGATTACACTCCAATGATTAAGTCAACAACTTTATCTAACAATAATGTAATCTCAACAAAACAACATTTAATCATAACAGAAAAACCACCTTCTAACCGGCACCACTTTATCTTTAGGTGCTAACAGTAGGAAAACATTATGTTTAACATATGCACCATTATTCTCGGTTGCTCCTATTTTATTCTCAACGATTATATTAATTAATATATCACTAACTTGCATATTACCGCAAGATAAAATATTTCTTTATCTTTAGAATAACATAATAACAAATTTAAACAATAACAATTATATATTTCATCTTCAGAATAATATGATAATAGATTTAAACAATAACAATTATATTTTTCATTTTTAAAATAATATGATAACATATCTAAACAATAACAATTATATCTTTCATCTTCAGAATAATATCACAATAGATAAAATATCTCAGGCAAGTATTTTAAATTTTTTTAGGAAAGTCAATTTTCCCCATAAAATTACCATCTTATAGATTTCTCTCTCTCAAAATTTTTCTTTTATATTATTTGATTGATTCCCTTGTCACATATACACCTAAATAATTGCTGCACATGAAAGTGGAATATGAAGATTGCATTCAATTTTTCCTTATTCTAATATCTACTTAACTCTAAATATAGTTGTTTTCAGTTTTAGTTTTTTTGTAAAATTCAGGGTTAATTTTATATTTATAACATTTCCTTAATGTTAACATGACTCATAAAAAGAGAGAATATTAATTAGCAGGGTAAGATAAAAGTATTTTTAATTAAAATAAATTGATTATATATATAACTCAATTAATTAATGCATTTATCATTTTATATAAATAGGATAATTTCATGAAATTGTTTATGCATCGATTAATTTTTAATGTATTATAATCTTTGATTTTTTAGTATTGTCCTGACTTTTTAATTCACTCTATTACTTCCAAAACTGTACTTTAAACAATATCTTATTTACTTTTCAAAAGAAGTATAAATTATTTAGAAACTCACAATTTATTTTTATTATATAAATCTTTGTATAGTTTAATTCATTAAGTTTGACTATTTGTGATATTAATATTCCAAAAAGGAATATAATAATGATGATTAAAAATACATGTCCCGTAGAGTTATCATATTTTTTTTATTCTTAAATTATTTTAATTCCTTTTTCCTAATTATTTTCACTATAGTTTTATTTGTTTTTAAAAGAAGAAAACAACAACCATAGTTTTTCTGTTTAATTGTAATTAGATTTGGGCCAAGGTCCAGAACTATTCAACGGCCCAAATCAAAAGTCAAACCCCTTATATCCCAACTCTGACCACCAAAACCCTAATTCTCCTTCTTCGTTTTCTTCTTCTTTCTTCTTCATCTCTGAACTCTATCTTGTTAAACCCTAAACCCTACCTTCGCGCATGGCTTCCGAGAACCTAGACCCCACCACAGTCTCGAAAGCCGTAGATGGGCTTCTCAAATGGCGTCGTTCCCAATCGGAGACTCAGAAGCCCAAACTCTTCGACCAAGATGATGAATTCGTGTACCTCATCGTAACGCTGAAGAAGGTTCCCTCGAAATCGCGCGTTAACCCATACAAGATCCCTCTCCCTCACTCCCTCCTTTCGGAGTTCTCCGAACAGTGTCTCATCCTCGACGACCGGCCCAACAAGGCCCGCGTGACCAAGGAGCAGGCCCAGGCCAGAATCCAATCCGAGTCCATCCCCATCGCGAAAGTCCTCAAACTGTCAAAGCTGGCCTCCGATTATCGCGCTTTTGAGGCGAAGCGGAAGCTCTGTGATTCCTACGATTTGTTTTTTTCGGAGAAGAGTATTGTGCCGTTGCTTCCTCGGCTACTCGGGAAGCAGTTTTTCAAGAAGAGGAAGTTGCCGGTGCCGGTGGATCTGAAGAAGAGTAACTGGAAGGAGCAGGTGGAGAAGGCGTGCTCGTCCGCGATGCTGTTCATGCGGACCGGCACGTGTAGCGTGGTTAGGGTTGCGAAGGTGGGGATGGAGAAGGACTCGATTGTGGAGAATGTGGTGGCTGCGGTTGAGGGGATTGTGGAGGTTGTGCCGAAGAAGTGGGGGAATGTGCGGTCGCTGCATTTGAAGATGATGGAGAGTGTCGCGTTGCCGGTGTATCAGGTGGTTCCGGATGTGAAGTTGAGGATTGAGGGTGCTAACGAGCAAGCTGAGATAAAGGAGAAGAACAAGAGGAAGAAAAAGGACGGGGAGGTTCGTGAATCGGCGAAGAAGAAGGGGAGGATTCATGAAGTTAGGTATATGGATGAGAGTGGTGGTGGGGATGAGATTGAAAATGAATTGGCGAGTGATGATAAGGTGAATGAGAAGAGGAAGAGAGGGGATTCGAGTGTGTTGAGTGGTGAGAAGAAGTTGAAGAAATCGTCTGGTGTAAAGGAGAAGAGGAAAAAGGGGAAGAGTGGAAGTGAATTGTTTGCTGAGGATAAGGAGTCTAGTGCCAAGGAGAAGAAGAAAAAGGTGAAGAATGGAAGTGAATTGGTTGTTAGGGATGAAGAATCAGGTGTGAAGAAGACGAAGAAAGGGGACTTGAAGAAGATTAAAACAGGGGAAGTGAAGGTGAAGGCTGTGAAAAGTGTTAAGGCTGTGAAAAGTGTGAAGGCTAAGAAAATTAAGAAGATTTAATCAGTTGGATGATGTTGTCTATGAGCGATTGATGTAAGAAACTGTTGCTTGTTGTGGCTCCGTGCAAGCCTGTGTGGTTTTGCTTGTTGAGTCCTCAGCTGCATTTTTATTTTTGACCATGTATTAGGGCGGTTGTGTTTTCTGTTGGTTCTATTTGTTATTTGCTAATTAAAATTTTCTATAGTTGAGGTTTATAATGATTGTTGAATTCAAAATCTTGCATCCGGGCAAGTTTAATATACTTGAGTCATTTAGATATTGCTTGTTGGAGATCGATTTAGAAAATTAAGTTATTTTGATATTGCAAATTTTTCTTTTCACTATTAATGAAAGTATCAAGGAAATGGCAGGAGAATGCTGAGAGCAATTGGTGCTTTCAGTGAGTTGACTGCTTAATTTTGCTGTTTTCCTTTTGTTATCAAGATTTTTACCTTAAATTTTGCTTCTTGGTTTTTTGGTAGTAGATACCCATTATTTTTATTGGAATTCTGCGTGTTAAGTGTCTGTTTTTCATTTCTTGAATGCTAAGACTAATGGAAATGTCTAGTCTGAAACTATCTATTTAGCTGTACTTGAGGGCACCCATAATGGGAGTAAAAAAAAGCCTTAGTATAAAATAACTTGGGTTTAAAACTCACTTTATCGTTAATTAGGATGTGTTAGTCATGTATGTTTGCCTTCATTGCTCGTTTTTTGATGTGGAATCGAAACACTCAAATGCTGCATGTCTTGGTATTGAGATTTATCATCTTAATGGTCGGTAGTTAGCCCATAAATGATCTTAAAGAGTTAAGCTGGTAGACATGTTGAGTACATATTTGTAATGATTTAAGCTACCAGAACATCTGTCCTCGTTTTTCTGTTGTCTTTCTTTTGTGGGGTCCGCACTAGGGAGTGTTTGACTGATTACTTGCAAAAGTTCTTATTATTCTAAAATATATAGCTACATTAGAAGTATTTTTTAACAATATCTGCTCAAAATTATAATACTATATAGTGGATAATGTGTATGGTATTTTTGGAAACTGATAGTTATGGCCCTAATTCCTCTATGGTTTAAACTCTTTGATGTTCTTTTTTATTCACGTGTCTTTATACTCTTGTATACTAAAGGCCATTTCTGCATAAAGTAGGTTCATGAACACATTCAAACTTTTTTTCTTCTTGCAGTAACTTGTTCCTTTTAAATTGCACATCCTTGGTTATCTGCTTCCAACTTCAGTACTGTGCTACCAGATTTGTCTAAAATTTTAGTTTCTCATTCAAATTTTTAGAAATTCTGTTGTGTAGTTGTTAGACGGACTTTAGGGATCTCATCTCATCAAATGGTATAGTCAGAAACAACAATAAAACATGTGACCTTATGGTGCTAAGTTAGTTTGGACTTGGAATTGGGTTCTGTAGTTAGTGATAATTTGAGTTACACCAGTTAGCTAAAAGCTGCTATTGGTTTTTCATGTTAAGCCGTTGTAGTCAGGACTCCAAATTAGCTATTTGTAAGTTATAAGGTATTCTAAAATAAAGTTAACACATATTCTGAGGCAATAGCATTCGCGAGCAAACATTTGGCTTTAATTGGATATTATTGATTTTTCTGACTTCCCTAAATGTTTCTACATCAAGCATGCTTTTTATTCTTTTAGCCAATGAATTACATCTTATCTGTTCTCTCTTTCACTCTCTTTTGATACTCATCTGCTGGGAGCAAAAAGTTCAACACTTTAAATGGTTCCTTAATTACTAAGTTCTGGTGTTATTTTTTAACTTTAAAATTGATGATGAGCTAGATTGTGTATTGTGTAAGCTCTACAATTAAGTGCAACATAGTTTAGAGAAATACTTGACCTAAATATCAGAAAGCTAGAATGAGATATTTCATGAATAAGTGGAACTGTCAGCAGTTTTGTCATATAATAATAATGAGGAAGAGATTATATGTTCAATAACTATTTCTGAGTAAAATACAAAAAAGACGTGAACGAGTGGCATATATTATTTTGTATAATCTGGTTGGGCTGCTATGTGCCAAGGGGTATATTCCATTGAATCCTGATCTCTTCTTCTGATGTGATAGTTGATGGTTTGAAATGGATAAATCCATAGGTGGCTAATACGAGTACAAGTATATCCTGTATATACAGAGAGTTAGTGGAATTGAATGCACTGGAATGAAATAAAATTTTCATTTCATTATTTGACATGACAGAATAAAATAAAATCATCACTTGATCTCATTTTTCTCAGAGAAAGAAAAATGAATGAAGATATAGTTTTATTATTTTCTGCTATATATCATTTTCAATTCATATTCAATGTTGGTTTGTTCTATCCAGTAATACTATACAATTTGACAATTTCATCCTTGTAGAGTTCAAGTTCACCGATCCTATCCAACAGTTGTCTTATCAACAGCTTCAAAGCCAGTCAAAGTTGTTCGTGTGTGCTGCTCGTGTAGATCAGCCACGTCAATTCTTGTTCAACTGATCCCTCCCAATTAGGAGAGATTAATATTAAACCCAACTTGGTTTCTCTGTCAAAAGCCGTATTTGCAGGGACTGATGATAAGTGATTTTTTCTTTGTCAACAGTGGTTGCAATGTTGGAAAGGTAATTCTGAAGACCAAGAGTAATGATGATGAGTGTTTTGGTATTGCACCAAGTTTAAAGTTTAAACGTCTACCCATGAACTAACCCTTTTGTTCCCTTTCCAATTGTGGGCGGCTTCGTTACACATGGCACTGCCACAACCCATGCCACGTGCTTCAACCTTGTCGTTTTAGGCTTTTGCTCAATGTTTTTCCTTTCATTTTGATGATTCCAAGCAAAATGACATGAAAGGTTGCCATCAACAAAAAGAAGAATGACTGAAACTACAGTGCAAACAAGATGATATGCACATCAACACCAGAGAGCCTCCTTAGTGGTTTCAGATAGGCACGACATCACTCTCATCAACTAGTCAAATTTTCATCATGTAGGTTTGAATGTAAAGTAACCGTATTTGCATGTTATAGACAATGGATTAAGTTTTTAGGTCCACCAAGTGAATTAGACTTTTCAAAAACTCTAGGGAATATTAAATATAAATTAACCGATTGGATTTGGATGCATGACCATGTTCTTATCAGTTCCCAGATGGATGTGCACCATTGTTCTCCAAAATTGGAAATTGGACGCCATGTCATCACTTTTGAGTTTAAAAACACTTTTTTATGTGCTTTTAGTAGTGCTGATCTTTGATCATAACTAGAGTTCTGTTTTCTCAAGTTAAGCTAATATTTAGTACACACATTTATTATGCAAATTACCAGTGTTAGCTGCATACAGTCTAACCTATATAATCATACTTCTAACTCAAATATTAAGTCAGTCCAAAATCACAAGTGTTGGCAGAAGACAACACTAATAACAGAAGCATTAATATGCACTTGTGTGTGAAGTAAAATACCTTTCACTGCATCAAAAACATGATATAACTGTTACTTTAACAAGTAAACATATTCCATTGATATTATTAGTCATTTGGGGTTGCTGGTGTATATGTTATAGACTAATCATCATTAGGAGTCTAATTCAATACTGACTATCCACATCAAACGTGTAAGCAGTCCACCTTAGGATCACTAGTATTCATCCGTAGACACACAGATGTAAGACTCTAATTTTGATTCAACAACAAGAAATGGTATATAAATTTTATTCTAAATGTCATTCATGGTTGGCTACACAAATACTGCATTGACTCATGATTACTTTGAAATCAAATCATCGTTATTATGATTTATAGGAGTTTAGTTTGTGTCACACTCTTGGCTGCTGTCACATTCCAGAATCTAGACCTTGCTTAAACCAAGATTCTTTTGGCCCAAAAGCACCAAAACGTGTATTAGATGCCAGTTTATGATTGGCCAACATGGATAACCAACCCATTTTATCATTAGATTATTAGATATTGGGAAGTTTTATGTGGTAGCTAAGATTCTGCACTGTTCCCAAGAAATATCCAAGTGCACAAGAGAGTCTTATTAGTATGTGTGTGCCTTTTATTGTGAGTGTTAACTTTAAGTAGTGGTGTGGCAGTCTTTCACCAAATTTATCAGAACGTTGAACATGGTTCACATTTCTGAAATTTTATTATGGACTATGTATGAACACACATCTACACTAATATAGTAAGGCCTTGGCCTACCTTCTTTGACAAAACTATAACAACTGTTCCTCATCACATCTTGATAATGCTCGCATGCAAATGGTAGGTCTGGAGTAATTAAGACAAGTACTTTGATGTTGAGTTTGTCTTCACATTTGTAACTGTTGTGTCACCTAGCTCAGACCATGGTTTGGTTTCTTGTGCAGCACATGATTTAAGAATAAGTTAGCATGTTCAAAAATTTTATAAGCTCCATTCAGGATATTTTTTCCTCTACAGTCTCAGACAGGTTATATTCAGCATTTAAACTTAGCATTTCTGTCTAAATATTTTCTTGCCCTTAACAGCTCAGCAAGCCAACATTCTTGAATCTTTATGGCAAATGAAGTTTCAGTGTGTATCATAAATAGGTCAAGTCTAGTAAAATGCATAGTACAACTTCCAAATTTTGGACCCTTTTACTGCAATCATGTCACAAAAAATATGTTCAGTCCATCACTTAACTAACAACCAGTGTTTTACCAAGACATGTTATTGCAACATGTACTACCAACTGAGCGAGTAGAGATCAAAATCCTCATGACACCTCGGCATCTTTGCTAGAATGTGTAGTTAGCAATTAAGAAAGCATGTCGAAACTATCACTGGTCTAACTAAAGAAAACTCACCAAAACGATTAGCAATTAAAGAAATCAATTATATTCTTAAAATATGACTAAGAAGATATGAGTCTATTTGTGTCTGTTTTAACCTTCTCTACAGGTAAAGGCTTACAACCAAGACTATAAATAGGTGAACACTCTTTGTTTGTAAAGTAATGAACTTCTCACTCTCACATATAACTAGATTCAAACATATTTGACTTGAGCGTCGGAGTATTTAATACTTCCCTTGTGCACTCTAACCCAGGAAGCTGAAGACGGAAAACAACTAATTGAGAAGCAGAAAGTGTGAAGAAGGTGCGACTTGTGTAAGAGAGATCTGATCTTGTAAGAACACAACATTATATTCAAATTCTAGGAAGATGGATGAACAATCACACTTCTTCTTTATACCGGTAAAACAAAACCGCAACATAATAAACAAAGATTCAAATCTATTTTAGGAGAAATAACTCGTATTGATTAGTGTTTGATTTTAATGTGTCTAATTTGATTGTCTAAAAAATTAATATCTATGAAAGAAAAAAGAGAAAGGAGTGAGTCCTATAATTATAAAGTTTGAATAAACATAAAAAGGTAAAAACAATAAATGAAATATTTTTTTCATAAACACAAGAAAATAAGAAGGAAAGATTAAATAATTTTTTTTCATTAACTAAAATTTATAAACTAATTTGCATAATTTCATATGATTTCTCCAAATTCTCATTTTTAAGTTGTGTATAAACTAATTAGAACTTATAGAAGATCTTATTTGATTTTTGTAAAAGTGTTTACAAATAATTTTTTCTGAAAAAATTTTGTAAATTTTTTTTATTAGGTTTTTTTCTAAAAAAACATGGTTAAGAGTTGGAACTTAGGGTGCAAGGTCATTACATTAATTACATTTGTTTGTAATGTTTTTTATATTAAAAACCATTATGAAACTAGCAAAAATAATTGAGTCTAGGTTGACAACTCAATAATAGATTGATATAATATTATAAGTGTTAAAAGTAGAAGAAAAATATAATTTTTTACTGAAATATAAATCCATGTAAAGAAATGTAAATTTTTTAAAAGATTGTATGTAGTTGTCAAATAACATCTTTCAAAATAATTTAAAACCTAATTGCATTAAGAATCATTTCTTCAAATGGGGAAAACATGATGAGTACTATTGCAATGAAGGGTTTGATTACCCTTCTTCTTCTTCTTCTTCTTCTTCAACAACACTAAACTAAACTACTCAAGAAATCTCACTATTTCCATGGAGACATTTATGACACACACGTGACCCTCTCACCCAAATTTCAATACCTAAAAATGGGGAACCTGCATTTACCTAACCACAAAAATAAAAACCAAATAAAAATTGAAATAGTCAAAAAAATATGCAGCAATTGCCTCATCTGCCAAACCTTGTCATCAAATTCCCTAATCTCCACTATTCCTTGTTTTTTTCTTTTACATGATTGTGATATTTCACACGGTTTTGGTCTACCCCATCAAACTCTTCATCTTTTCAACTATTCTTCTTCTTCTTGTAATTATTATATTACCTACATGCAATTTTCTTCTCTCCCTGTTAATGCCTTGAATCTGAAATCATGTTGCAGGAATTTGTCAATTAAGTTGACTTGGAACAACACACAAAAACAAGTTCCATTCTCAATCAAATTCACGTGTGCCTTTATACACCTGGCTCTCTGTTCATCATCATCATCATAGACCAACCCTAGCTACTCTACTAATAATAATCATATGCTTAAACACTTTACATTAATGAAACTTTTTTGTTTTCTAAGATTTTATGTTGAAAGTAATGTTTAAATTTTTATGTTGGAAATCTCCTCGACTAGAAATAAATTAATCAATAAAGATATTATATAGTATATAAATGTTGGAGATCTTATATCGACTAGAGATTAAGATATTTCATTGTATATAAGTGGGAGCAAACCTCACCCCATGAATCGGTTTTATGGGGTTGAGTTAGGTTTAAAGTTCACTTCGTAATATGCTATCCTAGCGAATGTTTGTTGGATTTATCAGGTCACCCCATAAGTGGAGTGCAAACCTCACCTAATGAATGAGCCGGTTTTATGGGGTTGAATTTTTAAAGTTCACTTCGTAATAAATGGTTGCAAATTTCATCTTATAAACTTATCTTATCAAATTTAATTAGATTTAAAATATACTTTTTAATATTATATTATTTATTGGATCTGTTATTTATTATTATATTTTTTGGAAAAACCTACTAATCAATTAAATGAAAACTATTTTATAACCTTATTACAATATTTTTTACAAATTTATAAGATGCGAAGGGGATTGCACCTTTGATTGGATTAGTGATGGGGAAGGTTTTTCTTTCACTGTTACTATAGACATGCAACTTTTTTTGCATTACATTGTAAGTTGGATAAATGTAGCCCTCACAACCCATTTTATCTTCAATTATTGAAAACATATAATGCATGTTTTTTACATCTTCCTTCATAGGCATCATGAGGTGTTTAACATGCATGAAGGGTTAAAATAAAGGTTTTTCATCTATCACAAAACAACTTATTTAATTACTTCATAAGTTTATTAAATTAAAATAAGTGCATTTAAAAAAGAAATTTATTCCATTAATTTGTATCATTGTTTGGTATTTGTATCTTCAATATTATAAAAGTTTATTGTCCATATATTTTAGCTTAAAAGTTCTTCGGATACATAGTGCATTTCTTTATTTAAGAAAATGGATTTATAAAACCTATGTTTATTTTTAAATAAAAAAACGGTTTTTTAGTTAACCTATAAGGTTGGGTATAATATTTAATAAAATAATTATAATTGGTTTATGAAAAAAAAAAAATGAAGTAGTAAGGGATTGATTTTTATCTTGTTCCCAAGAGTTGCTCCAAATATACCAGCTAAATTTTATTCTGAAAATAATTGTAATTTTAAAATATTGTACAAGGCTAGAGAAATTCTAATTTATGAGAAAAGATTATATAGGACCAAATTTGTCCTTCTATTAGGAATATACTTTATATCTTAAAAAAAGGATATTAGAAGTTATATATTGAACACTGGTTTAGAATGTTCTCAAGGGTGTTTGACAACATATATTTTTTTACAAATAAATACTATTTTTAAATTTTCTTAAACTAGTAAAAAGTCTTTAGCATATATGTTGAACTAAATAAGAGGATCTGAGTTTATTATATATGCCTAATTATATTAATTACATGTGGTAATATATTTGATTAAGAGAATTTAGGAGGTGTAACCCTTTTGAAGTGTTGGGTTAACAACAAGATTTGAATAGATTAATAAATTAATAAAAGCATTAGTGTTGATATTTTAGGCATTTTTTTAATATTGTGACGAAATTGATCACCTAACATCCTAACTCCCTTGGCATCCTATAAAATTTGAGCACAAAATACTCTTTAGCCTATGTGTCTTCTTCATATATGCATATAAATTATTCAGCATAACCCTTAAACAAAAATTAATATATGATATTAATCACTCTATGCTTTGTTCCAAATAAAGGTCATTCAAGAAAATTCTTATGGATGCCAGCTTATGAACAACCAATATGAATACAATTCAAAAGCAAAAGGAGAGAGATTATGCATTTCTAGTTTGGGCAAAGCATATTAACAAAAGTGTATTAGTTTGTGACAAAGATAAATAACAAAACATTGAATAAAATAAAATAAATTATTAGAAGGGGAGAGAGATCTTGAAGAAGTGGACAAAATTAAAATAGATGGCTATGTCATCTCTCATCACCACACTCTTCATTTCAAACTGGCTGCTTATGTGCCTACTCTCTAATTATTATCTTTTTTTTTTCATCACAAATTTATGTGAGAGTTATAATCATCATGTTAAAGTTAAATTTGATGTATCTCTATTTATGTAAGGGAGAGAGATATTTACCATGCTTCTTTTAACATGATCTATGATTCAAATATATATAAAAAAAAACTTTTTCTTCATCTATAATGTTATTATTGAATATTTTAATCAATAATGGTAAAATTTTACCTCTTAATTAGTAAAATAGATAAAAATTTAAAAAATTATCGAAATAGTTAAGTTATGTAAAGATGATACGATGTTATTATGCAAAAAAAAATCGTATCAAAACGATACCATTTTAGTGTGTGTAAATGTGTGAAAATTTTAGTATAATCAAATTTTAATTAAAATTATCTAAAGATAACACGATTTACTCATTTTAATCATTTTATTTCAAAATTTGATGTGTAATTGAAGTGGGAAAAAATGTTTGATAAGAATAAATAACATGGTGTAAATTTTGATGAAAGGGTAATTAGGAAGTGTGAAAAAAAAATGTATGTTTTGTATTATTTGTGATAATGTGAAGGACATAAATGGTGAAGAGATGAAAATAAGTTTAAGAGGCAGAAATGAAGGAGGTGATTGGGTTGTGCACGTCATCATTCATTGTGTTGAGACACAGAACTTAATGACCATCCTACCCTTCTTCCATGCAAACAATTACATGTTGACTTAGCAACTTGTGATCCCTCTCCATTTATATATACTCCTTTCTTCTCCTCCTTCCTTTATTATACTTCTCCATTTTTCTCACTTCAACTCTCACCCTCTTTTCTCTTTCTTCTATCCACACCCCTTTATCCATTCCAAATCATGAGCAACATAAGCATGGTGGAGGCAAAGTTGCCACCAGGGTTCAGGTTCCATCCAAGAGATGAAGAGCTTGTCTGTGATTACTTGATGAAGAAGCTCACACACAATGATTCCCTTCTCATGATAGATGTTGACCTTAACAAGTGTGAACCTTGGGATATTCCTGGTCAGTACTCTTATTCTTCTCTATACATATCATGCATTATCTGATATATATCATCAAGTATTGATAATCATGTTCATGTTTTTAGTTTTTGCTTCTCATCATAAGAGAAACTGGGAAAGATTGAAATTTTGTGTAGTTTTGTTCATCTCAGAGTGAAGGGCAAAGCCACCCCACATGACACTAATAATGGGCATGCAGCATGCTTGATCCATTCCAGTTTCCTATTATGGTTGATAAAGTACAAAATGAGTTGTTACTTTCATTTGTTTTGAATTGTTGTGATGAGGGCAAATTCATTTATGTGGGGTGAGGTGATGATAGCAACTGCAATGGCTCTTATAGATCCCAATCTATACATGCACTTCTCAGTGCTTTCATGCCAAACAAACAACATATATAGCTGCCATCTGTGCCTAGTGAGACATTATAGAGTACCTCTAATTCCTACACATCAATTCATCACAAAATTATGGTTCATCATCATCATCATCATCAAGTGTTCATCCTTTTAACCCTCTGATTATGACATATTCTGAGGATTCTGTTTGCTTAGTGAAAGAACAAGATTCATCTCTTCTTCTTTCTGGTATATCAATAATTCCATGTCTGATGTATGATCCAAATTAATTCAATATTTTCCTTGTTAATAATTGGAAAAACATCTCTATTTTCAGTTTGCATTTTCTTGTGGGGCATAACTTTAATTTCAACCCCAGCCACATTCACATAGATAGGAACAGGTGGCTGCACTCCTGTACTATATATTATATAATAAAATTAAATATATTGGAATTTACTTTAATAAAAAAAAAAGAATTTGTCTTCCGTACTTAATAATTATTAATTCTATATATATGTTAATATGAAATTGTGGATGCAGAAGCACTGCTCTCTCATTGAAAGGGATCTGCACAGTTAGGTTGGAAACTTTGAATGGGAAGCTCTAAAAATCATATATATCTGCATGTATATATATATTATATGCAATATATTGTAATATTATCCAACGGTTAATGCATGATATACATCAGCTTCATAGCTTTTTTCAGTTTTTGAAAAATTTGACTTATTGAATTTTGTCCTATTATAAAGTGTTTGACAGTGATTTTTTCACCAAAATAATTCAGATAATGATTTTCATTGCAACAACACACCTGCACATGAACATCGCCCCTTACATGTCATATTAAAGTGATTGAACTCCCAAGCCTTATCACTATTCTAGCTGGATCTCACCATGTTTATAGTACTTTCATGTCAAAAACAATTACACTGAGATTTGACTTATCATGAGCAGCACAGTTAAATTTACATTTTCTCTTTAACTGTCATGTCCTACTTGCTTTTCTTTTTTTCCCCTTAATCCACTGAACAATAATTTACTGAAAAATTAATTCCTTATCTCCAAGGAGGAAAAAGGATCTCTATCCTTCTTAATTTTAAAATATTTAAAAAAAGCACCTTAAAATATCTGTGTGTTTATTTATTTTGGTACTACATGAATAATTATTGAGGTGCTTAATAACATATTTTTATGAACAAGGACAAAAGAGATTTCTGGGCCTGATATGATGGGTCAACATTGCTTTGGTGTGCTAGGCCATGTGTTCATAGTTTACATTATTTAAGAAATAATACCAACTGTTTGATTATGAAATCAACATAATTAGTTTTGTATTTTATGTAAGCATGTCATATAGGAAAAGAAACTGATAAGGATAGGTAAATCAGAAGAAACAAGTGCAATTAATGGAAGAATTAAGCTGTTCATAAACAGGGGCCTGTATGAATAGTAACCAGAATAATTTGCATTCAAATAATAATAATTGCTTCTCATGAAGAACTGTTTGGTTTTTTGTATTTTTCTGTAAACTGTATTCTGATTCTGAGTATTATATATAGAGTCTATTGTACAATGGAACAATATGTATATAACTTCTTTTAATAATTTTTATTTCCTTGTTCTAACAAGACAAAGTAAAGAAAACCGTACTCATTTAATTTTAGGATTATATTATAAACAAAAGATAATGTTGTTAATGTGAACAATTGTTTTTAACTGATCATAGTTGACTTGAACACACGACACACCTTATTGACCTAACTGCACATGATCCTCTTTCTTACTGAAATCAAGAAGATATTATATATACATCACCACCACAAAAATATAAGCACCCCTCTTCTTTTCTACACATTTGAATCACTTTTTTCCTTCAATATTGTTGACATTAACAGATGGTTTTAACACTAGTCATGTAGTTGACTTCTACAACACAAAACATACAACTTTTTTTCACTATAAATTGCATACGATGTATCATTGTTTTTGAAATGATGTTCTTAGACTGTTAATGATAATAGTATTAATAATAATAATTATACTGTGTTGTAATGGTTATGCAGAAACAGCATGTGTGGGAGGGAAAGACTGGTATTTCTATACACAAAGAGACCGTAAGTATGCAACAGGGTTACGCACAAATCGTGCCACTGCCTCAGGGTACTGGAAGGCCACAGGGAAGGACAGACCTATCCTTCGCAAGGGCACCCTTGTTGGTATGAGGAAGACTTTGGTGTTCTATCAAGGAAGGGCACCCAAAGGGAGAAAAACTGAGTGGGTAATGCATGAGTTTCGCATAGAAGGTCCCCATGGACCCCCTAAAGTTTCTTCTTCTAAGGTATATATACCCTAATGTTATATATCAGCTGGTTATATATTATCATTGATATGACTTAGTTAAACAACTTAATATATATACTATACTTTATGATTAGATAACACTGATTATGTATTGTAATTGAATATATAAAAAGGATCTAATAAATTTCTGTGTCCTCTAAACATGTTTCATTTACATGCATATTTTATGTGAAGTTGTGACAACATTTTATACCAGCTAGTATTGGACCAAAATGAGTGAGTAATGGGAACTTGTTTTTCCATTAACCACTTTGAATGGTCAGTATATACATAAAATATTATGTTATACATAGACTTTTGGCAAGGGCCTTGTTTGATTTCCTTTGCATGCATCAGGGAGGCAGCTAGTGATTTGCAATAAAAAATTTGAGGACTTTTGACTTTTTGGGATATGTTTTTGCTCTGTGCCAAAACCAAATTTTGTCTCACTTGGCTATTGGCTAGAATGTGACTGCATAAGATATATGGGGTAGCTGACCTAAGAAGATCCTATTTGATTTTTTTATTTATTGTACCCTTATGTAAGCCTTTGAAAGCACCAAATTCTTCCATGTGTAAGGTTTTTGGCTTGTGTTTTCATAGGATCAATCATACTGCTTTCCTTTCACTTTCTGAACTGTTTTGCTTAATCCAATATTAGTTAAAGACCTTAGCTTAAACAATGTGCACAATATGTAAATGCAGGAAGACTGGGTTTTGTGTAGAGTGTTCTACAAAAGCAGAGAAGTTTCAGCCAAACCTAGCATGGGTAGCTGCTATGAAGACACAGGCTCTTCATCTCTTCCTGCATTAATGGACTCTTACATTAGTTTTGATCAAACTCAAGCTCATGCAGATGAGTTTGAGCAAGTGCCCTGCTTCTCCATTTTCTCTCAGAACCAAGCAAACCCCATTTTCAACCACATGACTACCATGGAGCCTAAACTACCTGCAACTACATATGGAGGAGCACCAAATTTGGGTTACTGTTTAGACCCTTTATCCTGTGACAGAAAAGTGTTGAAAGCTGTTTTGAGTCAGATCACAAAAATGGAAAGGAATCCTCTGAACCAAAGTCTTAAAGGGTCTACAAGCTTTGGAGAAGGAAGCTCAGAGAGTTACTTATCTGAAGTGGGGATGCCTCACATGTGGAACAATTACTGATGTGGGACTTCAGTCCCCAATGCCACCATGCCAAAGAAAAATTAAAACAATAAAAAAAAATGAAGATGAAATTAATCCATTGTTTGAAGTGAGTGATGGCGAGTGCATATGTTTTTACCTGTGGTGTTTAGCTATTACTATGATACACATCCTCCATTATGTGTCCCAATATATTAGGAAAATGGGACTTGTAATTCAAACTTATAAATATCTGTAGTTAATTCTAGTTAGTGGATGATTTTTTTTCTTGTTGCTGAACTCCATCTTCAGCTGCATCTTTTCAATATCTTTCAATTTTTCTATTTTTATAATGAAAAAGTTTTCACTAAAACCCTTATTTTGTTTAAGGATAAATCTTTCTTTCTTCCAAAAATTTTAAGTTTCTTTAAGGATAAAATTGAAAAAATTTATATGAACTAAAATAAATAATGTTTTAAATAGAATTGTCGGACCATGTGGATTAAAAGATTTCAAAGTATATAAGTATGTGTAAATTTTATCTTTAAGAGTCAGCCATTTTATAAGGTTGAGTTAGACTTAAAGTTTACTTCTTAAAATGATATCAAAGTTATTTAGAACCTATCATAACAAATTTGTTGGCCGAGATCTATATAAATATATAGTCTCACGCAAGATTAATAGGTCTCAATGTGAGAAAAATAGGTTGAAAATTTCACATCAACTAATAACATTTTAAGTCTAAATTTAAGTGAAATATTTGAATGAGAAAAAAAACATTTAAAATATTATCACATATAAAATCTTGAACATCTCTAACTCTTGGTTTTGGATTTCTTTTTGTTGTGTATCACTAAACCTTTTTTACAGCACCTAAGAAGATAAAAATCAGTTTTATATTTGTATATTACTAAAAGTAATGTTATTACACTAAATATTAAAATAAAAATGATAAACGGTGAGCCTTACAATATTAGAATAAATTTATGAGTAGGCTAACTATTAGAAACATTATAGCACAAATGTGAACCTCTCCAAAAACAAATTACATATCTTGTTGAAAGTGTTGCTATCATTTGTCATGGTCACATTTTAATGGACCAAAATATATTATAATTCTTATAATCTTCTTCACAACCACCACAATAATGGACTAGGGGAATAAATAAAGAGTAAACTAAATATTTTTTGTGTGCATATACAAATAAAACTTTGATGCAATTATATCTATTCATAATATTTGGTCATTTTAGCTTGCCTGTGATGTTAACTTTATCATTTAAACTAATGGAAAAGGATTAAATTTAATAGTAAATTTCATGTTTTTTATAACTAATTTTATTATATAAAGTATCAATCAAAGTGGGTAACTTAGAATAGCAGCATGGAATTGAAAAAGTTTGTGTGAAATGCAATGTCAAACACATTAAAACAAAGGCAAAGTTAATGATCTTAAAAGTGTCCCTTTCGTGGGGCTGATTAATTGGAAGAGACAATTACTACGAGAGAAGACTAAATCACTATGATCTCAGCTTAAGGATTCGCTTACTTGTTTGGTATTTTTTTCTTTATTTTTCTAAGTAAGCTTTTCATCAAGTTTAAACAACCCATAATATTACCAAACACTTTGTTCTTGAGTTTTGTTTTCGTTAATTAGACGGAGATGGGTGTGTTTTTTGCAGTCGTTTCGTTGATTAGATGATTAGGTATTAATGGGTGTATCTTTTGCAGTCGTTATATATAAGAATTCGTTATGTATAAGAATTAGATCAATTCTAAAATGGTTCATATTTTTTTATTTTTTATAAAAAAAAAAAATCTTAATTACATCTATCACATTTCATATTTCATGAAATTTCATATTTCATGAAATTTCATATTTCATGAAATTTCATATTTCATGAAATGACATGTAACAATACCTAAACAACATATATTAATGTAACTTCTATGTTTGATGAATTTTTAAAAACTATAGGTCCTATTTTATAAATTAATGGAAGGGTATTCAACAAAGATAAATGGTATATTAATAGACGAAATATATAATTTGTAATAATATGGTATTTTAGTAATTTAAAGTAGGTCTTTGATGCTGATATGCTTATGATATTATTTCATAATCATGAACCACGTAGACATATATATTTTCCTACATTTTGCCTCATTATGTTCTCATCAAATTTACTATTAATTCAATTTTTTTCATATTACGTGTCTTAAAATAACGTTTTATACTCACTTAAAAACAACCCAATAAATAAATTTGGTGCTTATTTAAAGGTTGCCATCTATTTATTATTATTATTTTATTATCTAAGTTTTTCGCACATTTTACCGTCTTATTTTATAACTTTAACACAAATTACTAATTTGGTAAATGATTAAGCGTGTTGACGTATTATAGAAAAAAAGCTAAAATTAAATTACAACAATGTTATAGAAAAAACAAATAACGTTTGTTTTGCTGATATTTTATTTAAAAAAATGTTCTTCTGTAATATTTTTGTAACATATTTAATATGTCGGCAAAATACGTAAAAATTTAAAAATATAATAATAAAATATATGAAAAAAAAGTGTGATAAAATATATCATTAAGTTTAATTTTAAAATGCAAAAATGATAGTGAAACTTAGTTATATGGGTTAAATATTTTTTTTTTCCTTATACTATATCGTAAAGTTGATTTTCTTTCTTAATCCAGATTATTCAAGTATTTTGAAGTATAAAAATATTCATTCGGTATGTAAAATGATTGTTAGTTTTTTCGATAATAATTATATTTTTTTTAAAATTCATTATTGTTTTGATGGCAAAATTCATTATTACTTTTAATGATTAAAATTGACAAAGTAAAACCTCTAATTGAACTAATTCTCCGTATAAAAATACTTATTTTAATCATTTACATATTACATATAACTAGATGATTTAAAATTTGAACCATGAAAAAATCAATTTTGTGTTATAATAAAATACAAAAACATATAGTTCAACCAAAAACATATATTATATGTAATTGTTAATGGTGAAATAAATTTGAAATTCAATCCTAATAATATCCGTAATTAATAAAATTTTACATTAAATATTAGCACAAGTTAATGATCCACATTGTGGAAAGCATAGCTAGAAGGGAATTCACACAACCCAAATAAACACATTCATACGATATATAAGGCAATAATTGAAGTGTTTATAGAATGTAATTGTTGTGTTAGTCAGAGTTATTAAATAGTTATTTATTACTGCCACCGACAATTTAGACTATATTTTTTTTATAAATAATACTTAATCACCTTGACCATTAATATTTTCAATCCAAAAACATTAAAACTTAAGTCAATTAATAATTTAAAGTGCTTTCAATTTTCAAACAGTTTTAAGAAACAAGTGGATCTATATTGCATGTGAGGTCATAACACAATAAATGTTAAGATCTCAAGTTAAGCTCAATGGCAAGATATTTTCATTAAAAATATAAGTAATAGTAAATATAATGAAGTATTTCTTTTTAAAATTATCATTTCTTTAATAAGTAAATATAAATTATTTAAATAAACACACAAAATTACTTAATTTTAAAATAATATAATAGGAAAATTCAAACAAAAAATTCTACCCATTTTTTTTATCTCAGCAGTTACCAACTCCGTCACCTTGCCTCCCACCCTCACCAACCATGAATCTCAAGCCCCTCTTCACATCATCACTAATGCTTTGTTTGAATAAAAAAAAAAGATGAAATTTAAGGAAGTGGAAGAGAAGGGAATGAGAGTGAAAAATGGGACGATTTGGATTAAAGAAAAGAGTGGAATTTTTTTTAAAGTTTCTAAGTGTTTTGATAGATATAATAAATTTAAAATAATTATAAAATATTTAATATAAAAATATTAAAAATAAAAATTAATAAATAATAATAAAAATACATATTTTTCTTCACAAATCTCTACAAACCAGCCAAGAAAGTTTGAAAGGATAAAGATACATGGTTTTCCATGACTTCCAAACATTTTTCTTTTGTTTTTTCAACTTTTCCTTCAATGCTTTCATTTGTACCTTTGTTTGTCTTTCTTTGCTTGGAAACAAACGGGTCATAAGGGTGTGTTTGGATTTGGGAGAAGAAGTGTGAAGATTTGAAAGAGTGAATGTGTGAGGATTTGAGAAGAAAGTGTAGAGAAAATGTTTATGTTTGGATTAGGGAGTATGTTAGAGTGGATGTGTGAAAAATATTTAATAAAATTTGTGAGTGAAGTGATGGTTGTGAGAAAATTTCAATTCTTTTTAAAGATGTAAAATGTAAATTTACTCTTGTCTTTAAACATATTTGAATAATAATAAAAAGTACATATTAATAATTAAATTTTAAATTACTTTTTATTATTATTTTAATTATTTATTTTATTATAATATAAAAAGTATATACTAAGCATTATACTTATATTTATATTAAAACATAAATTCTATAAATAATCATTTTATATATAATTAATTTGTAAAAAAAAAAAATGTTTCTTCGCAAATCTCTTCAAACTAGCAAAGAAAGTTTGAAAGGACAAAGATACATGGTTTTCTATGATTTCCAATATTTTTGTTTTTCTAACTTTTCCTTCAATGCTTTCACTATACCTTTTTTTGTTTGGAAACAAACGGGACATAAGGGTATGTTTGGATTGGGGAGAGTAACCCCATGTTTGCTTCTATGGATGTACTGTTCAAAGGCAAATAAGTGATGAGATATCAACTATTTGGATCTAGGATTGTGTGTGGGGAAGTGAAGGAGAGGATATACCTTAGCAGTAAATATCCTCTCCCCTCAAAATGAAGAGATGTAAAGGGAAAACCATGTCAGCATCCCTTATTTCCAAATTTACCCTCATTTGAATGTATTACAGTGTTTCATTTGAATGTATTAGTATTTAAAAAAATTTATTGTACAATGTTTAATATATATATATATATATATATATTATTTAAAATGAAGAAACAAATCATCATAAATTTTAAGGGAGTTTTAAGTTTTTTATTATTTTATAAAATATAAATTATGTAAATAATGATAAACCAGTGTAAAAAAAACAATAATTAAATAAAATCTTCCATTTATATATTAGTTATTATAGTAAATCAGGTGATACCTATTTTCAAGTTCTAATACGATATTTTATTAAATGTGGTTGGATATAGTTTTTTTTAAAGAAAAGAATATACTATATCTAATTAAAACTGAAAATATTACTTAGGTTGGACAATGAGCATCACCAAAAGGTTATATACTAAACATTTTTCATTTTATTTTATACTAAATATTTAATTTATTTAATACAAAAAATCCCTAAAAACAACCCATCACTTAAAATAAATTTATTATAACTTAAATTATTCATTAGAAACTGAAAAGATAATTAATATATTAAAATATGTATTTATGTATTATGTTATGTTTTATTTGGTTTAATGGGCACAATACTTTTTAGATTACCCATGCATGCAGAAGCACATATTCTCTGAAAAGGCATACTCATGGTGATAAAATATTGATTTTGATGTATCAAGTTGTGCTTCATTTGGTTTCGGGGGCAGAGTGTTTTTTATATAACCTATGCACGCAGAGCTTTTTATATAACACATGCAAGGTCCGTGAAGTTTTTCTTGACCAAGAGCTTGGTCCATGGTGATTTACACGGCACTAGGTGAATATCACAACTGTCATATGTGCCATATTTATATAAAAAAAAGGGTTAAATATTTTTCTGTGAACTGTTGCATGTGAAGTTTGTTTATAAGCATTATTCTGAACAAAATTCTTCCTTCTCAAGTCCAACTTCTTGTGCCTCCATCCTAGTTTTTTTTTTAACTATCAAACTTTCAGTCATCAATCAAATAAAAATAAAACAAGTGATACATTTTGCAAACTACGAAAACCCGTCATCCACACGCCCCTCACTTCTCCGACGAGTTTGGTCCACGCTTCTTACTGAATCCCACCACGGACAACTGTTGTATTACATTCGCTTGTGAGCGCATCCTCGTGGCTTCTTCTTCTTGTCTTGCTTGGCCACCTTAGGAGTTTGTCCTCTCACTTTATCCGCACGCGCGAGAGATCGGTGAACCTTACCCATTTTGATGAATTGATGCTTCTCTCTCTGATACGTTCAGCTGTAGCGGCTACTGGTAAAATCCCCCTCCATCCTAGTTCATATATTTTGTGTTTTATGTTGTTTTGGCACTGGAGTTGTTTTGCTTCATTTTTTTTATTTTTTTGTTCTATTAAATTCATTAAGAAAATGCATGTTGTGCTTGTGCATTGGTGGTTTTAATATGTATTGGTGTTTTCTTTCTAAGTTGTGTGTTTTACTATTGCAGTGTTATTAATAGCAGGTGGGTTTTAGGGACTCTTGTTGGGTGCAGAGAATTAAATTATAACCTCTCATAACATTAGAGGCTTCCTAATCTTCTTCTTTCAGGTTAGTTCTTAATTTTGTTTAACTTTCAAGTTTGTTGGATTTGTTTAAGCATATACAAATAAAAGTTAAATTTGTATTGTTTAACATATATATGGATGTAAAATGATCAAATGTTTAATTTAATTTTAATATTAAGGATTTGTTTATTTTACATTCAGTTTTTTTGTTAGTTAATATATGTCTTTAACATTATATTCACTTTTATGTTAGTTAATATATCTCTTTAATGTTATATTTAGTTTTATGTTAATCAATAGGGTCTGATTGTGTATTTAAATCATTTGTGGTATGATTTTTTTAAAATAAATATATTGTTTATTTGAATTGATTTTTTTCAATTTTTTGCAACTTTAAAATCTAAATTTCCAGAAAATCATCAATTTTTTTGTTCCATCCGTATTTTTCCCTTTTCTAAGAACTTAATTAATTAAACTATTTCTTAATGGTGCTTAAATGACTTCGTTAAGTTTAAAGTTGAAGGGATCAAAATAAAAGATAAAATGTGTAAAATTTGAGACTTTTGTAGTGTAAGTTATTTATTTTAAATAAATTATATGTACTTGAAAAAGTTACTTCCTTAAAAAATTAGTTTTAATAAAAAATTAGTTTTAATAAAAAATTAGTTGTGATCTAAAACAAATTGTCCAATATTCGGTCCATTATAAAACGAAATGATTAATTTACATAAAATTTTATTATACATTAACAAAGATTATATGTTTAATTATTTTTTATTTCAATTAATATTCAGTTGATATAATTTATATGAGAATGTGATTCTAAATCTTACACTTTTATAGTAACAATAAAAATAATCAAATAATGGAAAATGTTTAAAAAATTATAATTTAAAAATAGAGAAATATTTTTACCTTTAAGAATGTGTTTATAAGAATTGTCATTCTTTTAAAGGGACGACAATTTTTTCAAGAAATTAGTTACCTCTTCGAAAAGGTAATACTCTTAATTAACAAAAAAAGAAAGGGAAAAAGTCTTTATTCAATTGAAATATTTATGTAAATCATGTTTATATGAATTTGATATACTAAATAAATCAACAATAAATGTATTTTAATATATAAAAATTAAACAATTATATATTTACTTTATTTGTGTAAAAATTCTGCACAAGATATTTTTCAATAATTTTAATTAAATTTAAATTTAAATAATGTATTGTATGCTATTTTTGTTTATGGTCTATTTTGAAAAATAATTAAAACAATTTTAAGGTATTTATTACGAGAAAATTAATTAATTACATTATATATTTTTTTGGTTGTAGAAAATACAAATTTGTTGTAATTAGTAAAAAAAATATTATTTATTTTAATAAAAAATTAAGTTACATTTTTTATATTTATTGTGTAATCTCTTACATAAATAGTAACCCTAACCATAATACTAACATTATCCCTTAACCTAATAGTAGAAGCCCAACCCTAACTCTAAAATTGTGACTAGTACGGTAACTCAATAATGACTAATGTGTAAGATTTGTAATCTTACATACAACCATTTGAATAAATTTGTCTTACATGGCTGTGTATTATGGAGGTCAACATTATTGGGATGGATAACGACAACAATTCGTTGCCACATTTTGAGGATGACAATAATGAAAATTTTGATGAAACAATTGCAATTTATAATGATATTGTGAGTGCGAACATGAAATTAATTTCACAACTACAAGAACAAATACAAAAGAACACAAAAGTTGCATCAGTTATGATCATTTGCATCATTGCTTTTGGATTACATTTGTTGCGTATGTTAAGTGATACAACAAACTCTATTATCGAGTTTGAACCACGAAAAGAGCGACGCAGACAAAAGCTGAAGGAGTACTTGGTGCACACTGAACGTTCTCGTGACATTATTGGCATGGGACCACAAGCATTCATTCAATTATGTCAACGAATTAGGCAAACCGAACTTGTTAAGGATGCATATCGATCAACCATGGAAGAACAACTTGCTAAATTTCTCCACATTATTGGACATAATGTCAAGAATCAGAGTGTTTCATTCTTCTTTCATTGGTCCGGAGAAACAGTTTCCCGTCACTTTCATAACATATTGAATGCGATTTTGGTGTTGGAGAGAGAATTCTTAAATCAACCAGATGACAGTGTTGTGCAACCCCAGATCTTATACAACTACCGATTTTATCCATATTTTCAGGTTCATTTATATTTATCGTAATTTTTTTCTTAATTGTTTTCTTAAATATCAATTTTTTTTTCATTAGGATTGTTTAGGTGCCATAGATGGCACTCATGTACGCGTGAAGGTCCCACGTGGTGATGCACTGCGTTTTCGAGGAAAAAAAGATTGGCCAACTCAAAACGTTTTCGCAGCGTGTGATTTTGACATGAAATTCAGATACGAGAGGATCCTCTTAAAGGATGGAACAACCTCAGATTCAAGAATATTAAAGGATGCATTGATACGAGAGGATCCTCTTATTGTTCCGTAAGGTTAGTGAAGGTATTTGGGTCTGCATAACAATTTTTATTGAAGACGTTTTAGGACTAATTATGGTTTGCACAATGTTTGTAGGGAAATACTATCTTGGCGATGTAGGTTTTATGTTAAAAGGACAATATTAACACCTTATCGAAGGGTTAGATACCATTTGAAAGAGTACTCTCGAAGAGGTCCACAAAATGCTCGAGAGTTGTTTAATCATCGGCATTCGTCGATGTGAAATGTAATTGAAAGAACTTTCGGTGTTTTGAAGAAGCGTTTCCCAATTATAGCTAGTGGGACCGAGCCACATTACTCTTTGGACATTATGACAAATATAGTTTGTGCTTGTTGTATTATCCATAACTTTCTTTGCATGGTGGACA
>Ga0123342_1003366_pt1 | contig 25664 bp, 13 predicted proteins | sample Turbeawhitnodule_FD_89960 | JGI IMG/M metagenome (GOLD analysis project Ga0123342, IMG submission 89960) | Root nodule microbial communities of legume samples collected from Mexico - Turtle bean Mexico white nodule | ecosystem: Host-associated > Plants > Roots > Nodule | place: Mexico: Nepantla...
ACCGAAAGGTTAAATATAAAAAGTAAATAAGTAAAATTAAATTAGTGATTATAGCAAAGCCCATAAGATGGGCCCAAATATACAGGTGTGTGTTTTCAAAATGTTAGGTGCAAAAAGAAAAGATCCAGGTAACTCTTAAGCCCAATAAGAGAGCCTTATAAATAGAGGTTCAACTCAAGAGGTAAGGAGGATTCAATTTATCTAATGAACATAAAACTATATATGACTTTGGCATCGGAGCGCCTTGCAGGTACACACACCCACCTGTGAGGAGAAGAAGCCGAGAGCCCAACTCGAGTAGAAGCTATGAGAGCCCAACTCAAAAAGAAGCCGAGAGCACCTAGCTGAAGGAGAAGCCGAGAGCGCCTAGCTGAAGGAGAAGTCGAGAGCGCCTAGCTGAAGGAGAAGCCGAGAGCACCTAGCCGAAGGAGAAGCCGAGAGCACCTAGCCGAAAGAGAAGTCGAGAGCACTTAGGCGAAAGAGAAGCCGAGAGCACCCAATGCGAGAAGAGACCGAGAGAGTTCAACCCAAAATTTGGAAGATTTGTATAAGAGTTAATCTTATCAACCTGATTCTAGTGTTCTTGGTCCTTGTGTTAAGAACAACTATCAATATTGGATAACAATTATTTAGTGCTCTCTTCTTAGAATGTCAAAATTCAAAGTCAGAAGGAACAATTGAAAACTCTAAAGAAAATACCCATATAACAATCCACTTTAATCAATATAATTAAAATATTATTATTTTGAGTTATCAAGTGAATATTTTTATTTTTTATTTTTTAGTGTTCTCAAAGTATCATCACTGAGGACTAACAGAAATTATAAGACAAAAACAACAATAAAAAAATGTATTGGATGCTTCTGCTTCTTCACTTTCTCTTGTTCTTCTACAAATTGTTGTGTCAAATCCTTTTCCCTGCTGCCACATTTACAAATCTTTTTCCTAACTATTATATATGTTAAAAAAAGTTATGTCATGTTTTACGACTTCAATTTATCAAATTAAAAATAAATTAATTTTTTAAGACATATAATGATTTTTACAAATTTAAATTAAAAATAGATAAATAAATAATAGAAGTTGTATATAGTAATTTAAAATTAAAATAGAAAGTTACGACTTGTATATAAAAAATAAAAAGTATAAAGTTGTAGTTATACTTATGATTTTTTATAATAAAGTAGTATGTTCACTCAAGTGTAATCTTTTTAAAGTTTATTCATTTCGAGAATTTTGAAAAATGAAATTGTGCTGTTACTAATTAAAATCCACCTTTAATAAATTATTCAAAGAAAAAAAAAATTCTCATGATAGATGATTGGTGCAATTTTTTTTATGTATTTAAATATCATTCATACAATTTTATTAATTGGACCAATCATCATACTATAAATTGCTTAACCTCAACTGTATTTGGAGCAAGCTATATAATCTATATTAATACGACAATTTCTTCCTTTTTGTACCTCTACATTTTTCTTCCTGCACCCTACATTCTTCAAAAATATCAAAATTATCCTTTCTAATTTTAGGTGTTTTTGGAATAGTGGTTATGTAAGAAAAAGTTATTTCCATAATAGAAAATTCGGAAGACAAAAAATTATTCCAGAACATATTTTCTGGAATATATATATTTTTTATTTTCAGATTGATAAATCTAAAATTCATAAAACATGTTCTGGAAAAAAACAATCCGGAAGTTATTTTTTAAAGGGGGCAAAACAATATTTTCTGAAAATGATGGGGTGCAGGAAGAAATTTGTAGAGGTGCAGGAAGAAGTTGCCTATTAATACTAGATAATCACTTATGGTGGGCTCGGCCCATAGAAAATATGAGTAGTGTCCAATTGGAGCAGTAGAAAGGAGCATTAGATTGCTAATTCTCACATAATAAGACAACCAACTTATCATATCAATCACATTTCATCATATATCTTAATTACAACACAATAAATCATAGAACAATTTTGTATATAACCTTAAAAAGAAATTTAAAAGAGAAAAAGTGAACACTAATTTGGTTAGAAAAGAATATCATTAAAGTAAGACATCTCATTTAAATAATATTTTTAAGTAAAAGAGACTTGATATAACATTTCATTACTCAAACAATGAGAATTCATAAATTTCTTTCTAACTCAAGTAACTTATAACATCACTTAAACCATGGATTTGAATGAGAAAATACTGTATCAAATTCAATCCTTATTATCTTTACATCGTTTAAGTACTCAATACATCCTCAAACAATATATACAAATCTCAATAATAAAAAAATAAGTTTAAAAAAGACAATACAATTTTTTTTTCCATTTTTTTAACCATTCTATTCCATATAAACCTAGTTTGTTCCAAATATACTTTGAAATTCTCAATTTTATCAAACATATAAATTATATTATAAATTTAACTTCAACCTAAAATTTCATCATACCATAATTAATATATTATAATAACTTGTCATTATTTTTTTATTTATTACTATCATCACAATAAAATCACTAATTAAAAACTAAATTTAGATATTAAAAATAATTAATCACTATATTAACTAAATTAGATACTATTTTATAAACTAAAAAATTATTGATATTTAAATTGATTTCTATTATTAATAAAAATTTATAAAATAGTTTTTAAATTGATATCTAAATTAGCTATTATGGTTTTAGCTATTAATATTTTATATTTTAAATTAGTCTCTAAAAGATTAATAGAGAAATTTAGAATATAACTAATTAGGTTAGTAGCTAATGGTTAAATGATAATTTAAAAATTATTTTATAAATTTTTATTAATAATAGAAATTATTTCAGATACTAATATTTTTTTTTTAGTTTATAAATTAATTTCTAATTTAGTCAATATAGTAACTAACTAGTTTGATATATAAAATTAGTTTCTATTTCATAATTTTCTTCTAGTGTATTATCATTATCATAAAAATATATTTCAATTTTATGAGTTTAAAATATTTATAATTTATTAAAAACCAATTTAAAAGTAATTTCAATTCAAATTTACAATACAAACAAAGCTTATAATGTCTCTAATACAATTTTAGATTATCTTCTCTTCAATTTCTAAACAGTATACTCCTAATTCATGCAGAAAATATGTTTCTTATTTTTTCTAAAAAGATCATACTAAGATTAATGTTTAATTTTTAAAATGTGTTTCATGAATAAAATTAATAAAATATATTTAGTACACAGACTATTATATAATAATTTATTTTAATTAAAAATAATGAAAATGAATTATGAAATGAACTATTACGAAAAAATTATAAAATAGAAACTAATTTTAGAAAAAAATAATAATTAGTTGTTATAGTGACTAAATTAGAAATCATTTTATTTTAGAGACTAAAATAAAATTTGATTTCTAAATTAGTTTCTATTATTGTTAAATGATTTCTAAATTGGTATCTAATTAGCAACAATGTTTTAACTACCCATTATTTAGATTCTAAATTTGGTTCTAATTAGATACCAATTTAGAAACCATTTAACAATAATAAAAACTAATTTAGAAATCAATTTTTTTTAGTTTCTAAAATAGTTTATACTTTAATCACTATAACAACTAATTATTTTTTATCTTTAAAATTGATTTCTATTTCATGATTTTCTTATAATGTATTATTAACACTATACAAAATCACTAAATTTGAGTAGACAAAAAACACTAAAAATTCTTACATAAAACAACAAATTTTCATGAACTTAACGTCCCATAAATAATAGACGTTAAACTCATAAACACAAACACACTTACCTTGCAATTGAAAATCCACGTTGTTATTACCTATACTTTTTATTATAACTATTATAAGATAATTAAGCTACACAAAACCGATAATATATAATATAATATAATATAATAAATATAACTTTTGTCGGACAAAACCACAATTACCAATACAATTATTGGAAGCTAAGGCTACACAAAACTAACATATAATATAAAATATATAATAAATTTGGCTTTCGTTAAACATCACCACGTGACTTTGTAAACAAACATTTTCTTTCAAAATTTATTATAGCATTTTACAAAATGACGCTTTGATATTATTTTGAAAAAAAATAAAAAATAGTAGTTGTGCGTAAGTTAGACTCACGACCATACTATAATTAGTCATTTATAACAGAAACTATTGTTTAGTAATAATTTACAATATATGTGATTACAATGCTATTTAATCAAGAATCTCTTTAAAAATCAAATATTCAAATTAAATGCCAAATTAATTTAAAAATTAATTTCTTTGAAATATGTCAAAATTGGATATTAAGTAATATATATACTTCATTGCCAAACCTGTAAATTAATATTAAAAAAAATAATCTAATATGAATATGCATGTTTAAATGATCTCAATTCCAAACTAAAATTGATTTTTCAGTTATGTTGAAATATAATATTTATATTTCCATATGAATTCCTTAACAAATTAAAATTAAACTTTAATTTTAATAATAAAGTTTGTAAATTTTTAAAGTAAAATTAAATCTGAACAAAAATTAATTTAAATAAGAAATCAAATTTAAAAGACCAATACCATCTACTATGGAGAATTGATTGGATGATCAGTTTAAAAACAAAATAAAACAATTGAAATCGTGAACCCTAAAAAAGTTCCTAAATTGTGTTTTAGCCATTCACACCTCCGCCACTTGTGTCTCCTTCATGCGTGCCTGTTGTTCTCCTCGTTGTCAGCAACATCACTTCTATTCCAGATTTTGTTGTTGAAGATATCGTCACTGCTTGCAATAGCAGTTGTCTTCGCGCTTGCCTCTTACGACCATCGTTTCACACTCGTCATCATTGCACCCCCTATTGTTGTGTTCGTCGTCACCAAATCTCGCTTTTAATTCCAAATCTCACGCGACAAAGCTTCAAATGACCAACGGAGATCGGGTCACCACCATCTATCGCTCACCTTCAACGACACTACTAGGTAACCATTTGCATCTTTACGGACCTTCGTCGCAGCTTCACAGGGGACGATTTTGAGCAGCTGATTTTGGGGAATTTCTCATATATTAGGGTTTAAGTAAAAAAGGAAAAATATTAGTGTTTAAGCAGATAGAAGGAGAGTAGGAGAATCTGGCACACTAAACCTTTAACTGTTATTTGATATTTTTTTTATTACAATAATATCTTTATACGTTGACCTAGCCTACTAGTCTACGTGGATCATTATTACACCTTACATTTAAAACTTTGATAATCTAAAAATGTTAAGTCCTCACATAATTTTGTATTTAATTTTAAAGTTTATAATCAATTGCGTAGGTTTAACCTTCATAATGTTTTATTATTATTTTTATTAAAATAATATGTATTTATTATCCTACTTTTAGTGTGTTAAATCGGTGTAATAAATATATTTTTTTTCCATTTTTAGTGTGTTAAACCGGCGTAATAAATATATTTTGTTTTTTTTTTCTTTTATTTGACTTTGTGTTCAATGAACGAACGTTAATTTTTTAAAATTTATTTTTGTGAGTTTGACCGACAATAATAGTTCTAATAGGGTCAACACAAAAATTTTTGGAAGCTAATTTATATTTTTCTTGTAGTGTAATTTTAATTTTATAATATTTTTTTTATCAACTTAATTAAAAGACATTTTTTGGTATTTTAAGTAAATTTAATACCATTCCTAATAATGTATTTTTAGAAAATGCTTAAGGATAAAAATGTTAGAAGATAAACTATTTTATATATATATTATGTATAATGTTTGAATAATTAATTTTTAATAATAATTTTTAAAAGAGTATCAATGAGATTATATATGAAATTAATACTTATGTTCAATTCTATTTAACTATATACATTGGTTATTTTATAAAATATGGGTTAACTAACTTGTTTATTTATTTAGCATAAATAGTAATATAATATTTAATGGTATATACTTAAAATTAGAATACTGATCAAAATTAATACATAGTCTCTCAAATTATATAGTAAATGAGACAAATTTATTTATTTATTATAATGACATCTACACACTGAGTTGAACATATAAACTTTTGTTCTTAGAAAATTCTGAAATATTTTTGTTTGATAAGATGTATATAACTTTTGTTGGAATTAACTTTTTCCAACTAGAAATTAAGAATAACATGATAAAAGACGTTAATTTATTAAATATTTATTAGATTATATTTTGATATTTAGAAATACATTATAAATTATTGAAGTAATAGTTCATAAAATTAAGGACTATTTATCTATCTAATAAGAAGTGACAATAAACAATAATATTTCTTTTAAATTTATTTTGATTTGGAATAAAACTAATATTCGTATAAGATCTATACAACTTTTGTTGGATATGAAGGAATTAACTTCTTCTTATTATAAATTAAGAATAATACGATAAAAGACGTTAATTTATTAAATGTTTATTTTAGATTATAATTTGGTAATTAGGAATACATTAATTTTTTTTTGAAATAATAGTTCATAAAATTTAGGAGTATTTATATGATATTTGACATGAAGTGAAAATAAACAATAATGGGATATATTTCTTTAAATTTATCTTTACTAGAATAAAACTAATATACGTATATGATCTATACAACTTTTGTTTGATATGAAGGAATGAACTCTTTCTAACTAGAAATTAAGAATAACACGATAAAAATTATACAACTTTTGTTTGATATGAAGGAATTAACTTAAGTAGAAATTAAGAATAACACGATAAAAGATGTTAATTCATTATATATTTATTTGAGATTATACTTTGATATTTAGAAATACATTAAAAATGATTGAAATAATAGTTCATAAAATTAAGGACTATTTATCTGATATTTGACATGAAGTGACAATAAACAGTAATGCGACATATTTCTTTATATTTATTTTAATTGGAATAAAACTAATATACGCATAATATCTACACAACTTTTGTTTGATATGAAGAAATTAACTCTGTTTAACTAGAAATTAAGACTAGCATGATACAAATTATACCACTTTTGTTTGATATGAAGGAATTAACTCTGGCTAACTAGAAATTAAGAATAGAACGATAAAAGACATTAATTTATTAAATGTTTATTTGAGATTATACTTTTTTTTTATATAATTATATTTTAGTAGTTAGGAATACATGAAAAATTATTGAAATAATAGTTCATAAAATTAAGAACTATGTATCTGATATTTGACATGAAGTGTCAATAAACAATAATAAAACATATTTCTTTAAATTTATCTTGATTGGAATAAAACTAATATACGTATAAGATTTGTACAATTTTTGTTTGATATGAAAGAATTATCTCTCTTTAACTAGAAATTAAGAATTACACGATACAAATTATACAATTTTTGTTTGATATGAATGAATTAATTTTGTCTAACTAAAAATTAAGAATAACACGATAAAAGACGTTGATTCATTAAATATTTATTTGAGATTATACCTTGGTATTTAGGAATACATTAAAATTTATTGAAATAATTGTTCATAGAATTAATGACTATTTCTCTGGTATTTGACATGAAGTTACAGTAAACAATAATGAGACATATTTCTTTGTAATTTATATTTAATAAATAAATTAATTGCCACAAAATAATTAATAACTTGTACTATTGATTAATGATTAATTTAACACATTTATTTCTATTAAACATTCCTTCTTAAAAAAGATAAATATAATAAATAAACATTTTATTTTTATTTTTTGGTGCATCTTTATTTAATTTTATTTAACATTTAGCAATGTTATAAGCAATGACTACTCAGAAAAACTCACCTGTTTTTTATTTTAATTAAAATAGTACAAAGCAAACATTTTTCTTTTAACAAAAAGATTCAAATATAACTTTAAGAAAGTTTTATTTACTTTGGAATCACTAATACCACAGTAATTAATATCTTTAAAAGTTTTTTTTTTCTTTTCAACAATAATGTTGATTACTCGTATCAATATTGAATTAATATATTATGAATGTCGGTCTAACTAGATTCTTTTTTTAACCAGTTTTTCCAAAAAAAAAAAAAGGATTTTGTTTAGATAATCTTACCAATAAGCTTAATGAAACATATTTTACAAATAAGACAGTTTTAAGTATTACAAGAAATTTTATGATTTATCTTTTTATTATTGTGTGTAAATATTAGACTAATTTTGTTGAGACTTGTTTTCTCAAACACTTATTAAAAAAGGTTGTCAATCTAAACACTTATTGTAATTTTTCATGCAGTTAAATATTATTACAACAATCATTCTTCTGAAACGTATAATCGTTTAAGTGTTCAAGTTTGTTTTTACAAATTTTAATTATGAATAAAAAGAAAAACATTAAGATTATTAATGAGAGGTGGGAAGTGTTGAGGTACACCTTATCAGTAAGATTAAGAAAAGGCATGCAATTTTGTGAGAGCTGATGCTTTTTTTTTACATTAAATATTCTACCATATATGCATCCGAAGGGGATTTTCACAATCTCCCAATCCAGAAACCACTTGAATGAAAAAAAATAAAAATTTGGTGGTTTTCGTTCGACCCTTCAGAGATGCGTGTTGTTTTGGGTGTCTCCATTTGCAGACACAAAACACCTATAAATTCTCTTCTCCACAGCGGCATATTCTATGTTGTGACACCATGGATTCTGGAGCAAAGAAAAGCCGTGGTCGTCAAAAGATTGAGATGAAGAAAATGAGCAACGAGAGCAATCTCCAAGTCACCTTCTCCAAGCGCCGAAGCGGTCTTTTCAAGAAGGCCAGTGAGCTCTGCACCCTCTGCGGAGCCCACGTGGCGCTGGTGGTGTTCTCCCCCGGCGAGAAGGTGTTCTCCTTCGGCCACCCCAACGTGGACGCCGTCATCGACCGATTTCTGGGGCGGGCTCCGGTGCAGGACTCCGGCACCATGCAGTTCATTGACGCCCACCGCATCTCCAACGTGCGTGACCTGAACAAGCAGCTGACTCAGGTGAATGAACTTCTAGAAACGGAGAGGAAGCGCGGGGAGGAGCTGAGCCGGTTGAGGAAGGAGGCGCAGGAGCTGATGTGGTGGACCCGCCCCACCGAGGAGCTGAGTGTGGAGCAGATGGAGCAGTACAAGGCAGCATTGGAGGAGCTGAAGAAGCACGTTGCTCAACTTGCTGAGAGGGCTATGCTTCAGAGTGCTGTAAACCAGGGTCATCAGTTTTTCCCCGGGACTTCTTCCTCTGCCAATTTCGTGCCTCAGTCTCAGCATCAGCATCAGCATCAGCCTCAGCCTCAGCCTCCTCAGGTGTTCACTGCACAGACCATTCCTTCTATCCTTCAGAACTATATGTTCCCTGATGTAACCATCATGCAGCAACAGCATCACGGTTTCGATAACATGGGGATGGGAGGATATGGACCTGGACCTGCTCCTGCTGCTGGATTTTTCTGATCCATTCAACGGATCCATGGTGGTGATGCCCTGTCGTTTTTTAGATTTCATCTTGTATTTTAAGTTTCTAGTTCTTCCTTAAATTTCATGTTGTTTTTATATTTCAGTGTAAGGTAGTTGTTCCTTTTATGTATGTGACATAGTTAGCACTGGACTAGGGTTCGGATATTAAAGACATGTCTTGAACCATTATCTTGAGAGACTCATGTATTGTTGGATCGGATCGCAGTCCCTGAATATCTTCTATTGTTGGATTGGATCGCAGTTCCTGCATACTGTCATTTATTTCTTATGTAGTTGGGTCTGTAGTGTTTTCTTTTTCATTCCAGTTAATTCAATAAAGGGCATATTTACTTACTTTTTACCTGTTTGGTTTGCTTTCACTTAGGTGAAATTAATTTTTAGTTTATAATTTGTTTTAAATTATTCAATATGATTATTTAAATAGATTGTGGTTACAGATTTTCCATTGGAATGCTGATAAGCACATACTTTTGGGGCTGCAGATGGTTGAAAAGAGAGACACATAATAAGAAGAGAAGGCGAAAGAATTAAGTTATTAAAAGATGAAAAGAAGTTGTGAAGAAAATAAATCAAGTAGAAAATGTGAATATAAGTATACTTATTATTTTTTATTTTAGATATTATTTATACATTTTTTTCAACAGTAAAAAATAATATTATATGAAGTACTTGGGATTATCCAATAATCCATGTACAGAAATATACATATATGAAAAAAATATATGCTATATACAAAAATTCCTCTTGGATCTTACTTTATGTGTAATTGAAGCTTAACAAAATCTTATACATCAGTAATTGAGTTACACTTTTTCTATTTTCCCTTATTCTTCTTACCACCTTCACTTATACTTCTTCCTGTGTATCATATTTCCTTTTCTCCTCAGCATCCCCAAATAGATATTGATTATATAAAACAAGCTGTTTCTAAAATAACTCTGATGTTTGGAAATAACTCTAAAATAAGTCTGTATTAAGGTTTTATCAAATATCAATCAGCTAATTAAAAATCTAGTTAGAAAACTTGACTTAAGATTAATAACTAAAAACAACTAACGAGCTACATTTCTCCATAAATATACAATTCACTTGGTGGTTTAATCCATATCAAAATATAGAACGATACTTTTTAACATTAGATCTCGTATCTAAAAATAAACCATGATTTTTTAAGCATAATATATTATTAAACATATAATTCAGTAACATAAATTATACAGATGATTTTAATATAAATAAATAGATCAAATTCAGCATATGATAGTTGATGGGTTACATTTAATTTTAACAAAAATGAAAACTATGTACCTTTTAAAAATGTATAAGCAATCATAAAGATCATAGAGATGATGAACAATTCCGCATTCCAAAACATCCAAAGTTTAAATTATTATGAGAATTTTTCATATTTTAAGTTTACAAGTTCCCAAAGTTTTAAATTTATTTGACAATAATAATTTTTCTCTCAACGGATTTTGGGTAAAAAAATATTCACCACCTTTGACTGAAAATCTAACCTCAAAAGTGTTCATTCTCCATCATCTTCATATTGTAATAAGATTTTTTCTATTTAATTATTATATATGTATATATATTGCTAGAAACTTTAAGTATTACAAAATTTTAAATAAGAAAAAAAGCATTGAAAACTAATATGTTTTAAACTAATAATTACTTATAAAAATAAAAAAAATTGATAGATATATGATGAAACTCAACATTTGATTTTAGTTTACATAACTATTGTTTTGAGATGTATTTAGGTTTATTAGCATAACATGAGATGATGTGTTGATTTGAAGGAGATTTTGATGACGTTTTCACCTCTGATTGATGGTTTTTTTTTTCATTGCTTATTATTTTAGTAGAATGAAAATGTAAAGTATGAATCAATTTCTAAAATAATCTTAAACAAATTTGCATTGAAAATTTGGTTTTCTACCTTTCCTACATAATAATCTATTGTATTGAGAAATAATTGATTATCTTAAGAAATAATCAATTATGTTGGTCAAAGAACTTGTATAGCTAACATCTTGTGTTAGGAGGATGTAGTAGTATGTTTTGCAGGTTTGAAGAGACATTCTTATGTTAACTAAAGTGGTCCGTTGGAGAAGTAACAACTTTTTGTTGTCAGGAGCGTAAGAGGAAAGAGTTAAATTGTAAAAGAAATTTTCTTTCTTTTAATTTTCTAGGTCGTTTGTAACGAATTGTTATGTTTGGTTAGAGTTGACATCAGTAGATCATCATGATCCTTTTTCACACTTCTAGCATTTCAAACTTGTTAATGTACCTGTCAATGCTTTTTGGAAAAGTGTTTGGATTGCAGTTGTTGGTGAGATTTGGAGACATAGGAATAATTTTTTTTTAAAGGTGGTGTGTTTGATGTTTTACCCTGCTAATGTGAATGGTCCGCAGTTTAGAGTCTGGGAGGGTGTGTGGATTGCTTTGGTAGGTGAAATATGGAAACATAACAACATGAGGGTTTTTAGGAATGAGAGAGCTGATTATTTAGAGATATTTGGGGTGGTACAAAGAAAAACCTGAGTTTGGATTAAAGAAAAATTTGTTGAGTTCTCTTATTCTGAATGGTGTATGGAACCATTGGAATGTATGAAATATGTTAAGAAGTAATGATTCATATTAGAAAACTTGTATAGCTAACCTCTTGTTTTAGGGAGGATGACAATGTGTTTTGCAGGTTTGAGGAGACATTCTTATGTTAACTAAAGTGGATTGTTGGAGGAGTAAAGTAACAACTTTTGGTTGTGGGGAGCGTAAGAGGAAAGAGTTAAATTGTAAAAGAAATTTTCTTTCTTTTAATTTTCTAGGTCGTTTGTAACGAATTGTTATGTCTGGCTAGAGTTGACATCAGTAGATCATCATGATCCTTTTTCACACTTCCAGCATTTCAAACTTGTTATTGTACCTGCCAATGCTATTTGGGGAAGTGTCTGGATTGCAGTTGTTGGTGAGATTTGGAGACATAAGAATAAACATTTTTTTAAAGGTGGTGTGTTTGATGTTTTACCTTGCTAACGTGAATGGTCCGCAGTTGAGAGTTTGGGAGAGTGTGTGGATTGCTTTGGTAGGTGAAATATGGAAACATAAGAACAGGAGGGTTTTTAGGAATGAGAGAGCTGATTATTTAGAGATCTTTGTGGTGATACAAAGAAAAACATGGGTTTGGATTAAAGAAAAATTTGTTGAGTTCTCTCATTCTGAATGGTGTATGGAACTATTGGAATGTATGAAATATGTTAAGAAGTAATAGTTCATATTAGAGAACTTGTATAGCTAACCTCTTATTTTATGGAGGATGTAGCAATGCCTTTTGCAGGTTTGAGGAGACATTCTTATGTTAACTGAGGTGGTGGATTATTGGAGGAGTAGTAGCTTTTTGTTGCCGGGAGCTTAAGAGGAAAGAGTTAATTTGTAAAAGAATTTTTCTTGCTTTTAATTTTCTAGCTCGTTTGGAACGATTGTTATGTTTGGTTAAAGTTAACATCGGTAGATCATCAAGATTCCTTTTCACACTTCCAGCATTTCAAACTTGTTAATGTACCTGTCAATACTGTTTGGGAAAGTGTCTGGATTGCAGTTATTTGTGAGATTTGGAGACATAGGAATAAATATTTTTTTAAAGGTGGTGTGTTTGATTATTTACCCTGCTAATGTGAATGGTCCGCGGTTTAGAGTTTGGGAGGGTGTGTGGATTGCTTTGTTAGGTGAAATATGGAAACACAAGAACATGAGGGTTTTTAGGAATGAGAGAGCTGATTATTTAGAGATCTTTGTGGTGGTACAAAGAAAAACCTGGGTTTGGATTAAAGAAAAATTTGTTGAGTTCTCTTATTCTGAATGGTGTATGGAACCATTGGAATGTATGAAATATGTTAAGAAGTAATGGTTCATATTAGAGAACTTGTATAGCTAACCTCTTGTTTTTGGGAGGATGTAGCAGTGTGTTTTGCAGGTTTGAGAAGACATTCTTATGTTAACTAAAGTGGTGGACTGTTGGAGGAGTAGCGACTTTTTGTTGCCGGAGCGTAAGAGGAAAGAGTTAATTTGTAAAAGAATTTTCTTGCTTTTAATTTTCTAGCTCGATTGGAACTATTGTTATGTTTGGTTAGAGTTGACATCGATAGATCGTCATGATCCCTTTTCACACTTCCAACATTTCAAACTTGTTCATGTACCTGTCAACGCTGTTTGTGGAAGTGTCTGGATTGTAGTTGTTGGTGAGATTTGGAGACATATGAATAAACATTTTTTTAAAGGTGGTGTGTTTGGTCATCCTTGGTTCAATTAAATGTATGGTCTTGGGTTACTTATAATTTTTTCTCTGTATGTTTTTCTTATTTTGATTGATGTCTTGGTCCTCTGGTTTGTATGTATTTTATAAAGAGACTTTGAAACTCCAGGCCTTTTGTTTTTTAGAAGGTTAGGATGAGGTGTTATGTTGTTTATGAGGTGTCTTTATTTGTTGATATTTGTGGTAAGCTTTTTGTGGGAGGTGTTGTACATTTCTGTTCAATTTTGTACAAGGGTTGGATCACCCCTTAAGTGATTCATATTTATTTATTTATTTTTATTGATAAAAAAAATTCCACCAATAACTACTCTTAAAAAAATAGAAAATTCTCTCTCATTCATTGCAATGGTTTCATACTTCTGGAAAGTTAGAGTTTGTTTATTATATGAAAAAGATGTTATGGAAATGTTATACATCACATATTATTTGAAAAAAAAATTTATAAAAAATTTATAGGTTTTTTATTTTATAATCTATCACAAATAGTATATTTTTTAGTTTGTTTTTAATCTAAATTTGGAAATCATTGCACTAATATTTGGTGTGTTATAGGTAATTGAGTGTTTTCATTATGTTTTTAAATTTTCTTTAATGTATGTTTCAAGAAGGGTTGTTTTTGTTTTGATGTAATTACATAAATGTTTCTTGTAATAGGATATTTTATTTTAAGATTTTTAGTGAAAAATGCAGTTCATATTCTCTAAATTAATTGGATGTAAATTTAGAAAACATTGAACCAATATAAAATTTCTTATATATTATTTATTTTTACTTTACAAAGCCCATAAATACTTTTGGTGATTAGAAAAAAGATATCATTTATTAATGTATCTAAAATCTTAACCTATCAATGATTTATATGATGTTCATAGTTAAGTTTACTAAATTGAGAAAGATTAATACAAAATTTTGTTTTCAAATTTCGAAATAAAATTATATAATATTAAAATAAAATTAACAAAGTCTTGAAATATAATTATCACACATCTTAAATAAAAGAGGATAAAAGTACTATTAGAAAAATAAATAATATTCAAATACTTTATTTGAAAATAAAATTAAATAAAATTATTTATGTAATTGAAACTATAACAAATTAGAATATTCATTAAAATTGTGGAAGGAGAGTTATGGGCGAATGATATATGGAATTGGTTGTTAACTTGGAGAAGATAGTGATTCGAATGGGAGAAGTCTTTGGTTGAAGGACTAATGGACATGTTATATGACACTCACCTTCGTGTTAATAGGGTAGATGGTTGGGTGTGGAATCTAAGCAAAAACAAGGAGTTTTCTGTTTAATTTGCCTACAATATACTAAGTCTTTTAAAGGTTTTAAGGGTAGGATTAGGGATGAGACATTCTCATATTTGTGGAATACTAAATTTCTACAGAGTGCAAACTTTTTTGCTTGGCACATACTTAAAGGGAGAGTAGCAACAAAGGAAAATTTGTGTAGAGGATGAATTATACAAGCTGATATGAGGTGTCCATTGTACACATCCCACACCGAGTCAATCAAACATCTATTTTTTTGAGCACAAAATCGTATGTGAAGTTTGGAAGTTGTAATAGATGGATCAAAATCTATATTGTTATACAACAATCATCCTAAAGACAACTTTTGCAAGTTTCAAATTGAGCTACTTAATAAAAAAGAAAATTGAGTTTAGAAGGAGATATGAGTTGTAGTGGTCTAGAACATGTGCACACAAAAAAATAAGATAAAAATTTAATAAAATAAATACAAAATAAATTTGTCGTGTAACACAACTAAAAATTTGGGCTTGATTTAGGAATAAGTACTCAAATTGGTACTTGAACCCAATTGACACTAGAAGGTCAAAGATACCTTTTGTGCTGAATGCATAGTATATAATAGTCATCTCTAATCGATGTGACATTTTCATTCCAATAACATATTTTGGTCCATTGTTAAATTTTTTTATTAATTAAAATAAAAACATTAATTTAAAGGAATATTTTTTCATTGTATTATTCAAATTTTAAAAAATGAGTTGGTGGTTTAGTTCCTTCTGTTCCGTCATTAACCTATCAATATGATAGTATAAAAAGATGATAAGAACGGACTCACATATTAAAAACACTAATTCAACATAAAACATAATTCAAGATGATACTAAATTTTAATTGACTAATATGCCAATCCAAATCAAGATTCATCCTTCCATCCTTAGGACTAATAATAAGTAATGTAATATAACAATATAACTTTTGATGTCAAAGTTAAGTGCTTTTTAAAATAACAAAAGACAAAGTAATATTGATTGCAACATAAAACATGTAGGTAATAGAATATATAAGAATGCAATCATATATTTCACAAATTTAAATATTAAATTTAAATGTATATCATCATAATAATGTAGAGGAAACAATTGCATTACTTTCTTCCTCTAAAAAATATGCTATCATTTGTTCCATACCCTTCTCATCCAACTCAAAATTTTGTTGTTTTTTTATTTAAATAACATGTATTTTATGGTTAACATATATATATATATATATTATATTTTTTTTCAATATTCTTGTGTCATAATATTCCATAAGGATGGACTTGATGAAATTTCTTTTCTAAACAATGTTTGTTTTATATATTCTATTAAGTTTTTAACTGAGTCTTACACTTTCTTTGTTTTCAGTGATTACCTGATTATGCATAAAAAAAAATGTTGTCGATATTTTATTCAGCTCATCAACGACCATATGCAAAGAAAGAAAGACGAGTAATTTGGTTGAAATAATAAAAAAGAAAAATGATATTTATCATATTAAACAAATACTTGACGACAGACCACCTTAATAAAAAAAAACCAGAGCACTATTGCCATATCATACAACAATAGTAAAAAAGAAAGATCATTAACAATAACTACGTGTGAGAATAAATATTTTGAAAGCCATAATGAGATAAGGTTTAAGCCATAAAGCTGCTAAGGTGGCCGAGATCGAGAACTGGTCTAATAATGCGTAGATCCCTCTTTGACTGTGAGAAGTTGTTGGAGGAGCAGTTGAGTCAGTTGCTGCAAGGGATAAAGATGGATGCGGCAGGAGTGGATAGTTGGGTCTGGAAGGCTGAGGGGTCTCAAAGTTTTATTGTTAACTCAGCTTATATTAAGGTTAGGAGGGTTAGTGATGGGGAATTCTCTCCGATTTACTGTAGGTTATGGAGGTGTAAAACCTTGCCTTCTGCTGTTTTCTTGGCCTGGAGGGTGTTGGTAAATAGGATTGCGACTATGGTTAATTTGGTAAGGTGCGGGGTGGTGGTTGAAAACCTTGTATGCTACTTGTGTGGGATGGTTGAAGAGTCGTCGAGTCACTTGTTCTCCGTTTGTGACTTTTCCTGGAGGGTCTGGTGTCTTTGCTTTGAGTGACTTGGAGTGTCGTTCGTAATCCATTTGGATCCTATGCAAAATTTTATCCAATTCAAGTTGAGTCAGACATCTATTTCAGCTAATGATGTTTGGGGGGCAATTTGGGTTGGAATTGTGAGTGAAATTTGGAAGCATAGGAACTCGATCGTCTTTAATGGAGGAGTGGCAGATGTGTTAGAAGTTTTTGCCTCAGCGCAAGTAAAGGTGTGGTCTTGGATTGCTGCAAAGTCCCGCGAAGTTTATTTTTCCTACCCCTGTTGGGTTTTGGATCCTTTGGCCTGTATACGGCTGATTCGGTAAAGCTAGTTAGTACTTGGTTTGGTTGGCCCTTTGTCCGGTGATTTTTGCGTTTCTAGTTAGGAGTTGGATTCTATGTGTTCTTGTAAAAGGGTTTGACCATCCTTAAAGTGGTTCCCATTTATTTATTTTTTATTGCTGATAAAAAAAAAACTAATAATCTTGTATACTATACACATAAGAAATATCAACAAAAGTTAATAAATTTAGCTGAATAAACATATTTTTTTATCGCAATAAGTGAAATGAATTAAAAAATCATTTAAGGAATACTGTAACTCATACAAAATATAAGTTAAACGCCTCCAACAAAACCTAAAAACTGATAAAAAAATATCACCAGAATAGCAACAGAAAGGAAAACTATTAACAAATTATGCTTTGTGGATTAGCTATAACAAAATAACCTATCAACTATCCAAAAGAACATAATGCTTCAGCACCATCGTGCCCATTAAAACAAAAAACTGACAGAAATCTGATGCAGAATCTAACAATAAGGATCAACATAGAAATTTGTGTAAAACCCAAACAATATTTTCTGGATATTATATGCCATTTTCTCTTCCAACTATATTTCTTTTTTTTACTACTTGTACTATTGTTCTAGAGCTCATTTCAATATTGTGTCATATGCATCTGCCTCTAATATGCAATTTGATATTGGTGCCAATCACAATCACTTCCAACAAATACAATTCTATTATACAAATTGTTAAGCTTACATATATCAGTAGTAGGCTTTGGCATCCCCTTAGTTGATGTTGGATGGGACTCTTCCATCTTAAGGGTCTGTGTTCCAAGGTTGTTGGTTTTCATGGGTATATTTTTATGTTCACATCAATTGTTCACCTTCTTACTTGTGTGTATTGGTATGTTGTTAAACTACTTGTTATGATTCTTTATAGTCTATATTTGACATACACAAAGAAGAAGAAATCAAAACTATCTGTCTTTGTTTTGACTGTAATCTGCCTATCATTAGTTATAATTACTCTCAAATTCTTTTAAAATGACTCAACATATACTAAATATAAAATTCAATAGTAGCCTTCCTCAAACAACTCATATGAATCATGTTAATTGATATGACATAAATCTCATGTAGCATTTTTCTCATATCAGTAATAAAAAATAAAATAAATAAAAACTATTTTAGGGGTGATCCAACCATGTACAAAATCGTACAAAAATGAGTAATCTCTCCTCTCATAATTTTGCCACTAATTTTCTACTAGAACAAATACAATTTGACCAACCTAAACAAACCAGGGAATCCAGACACCAGTCAAAAAATGAAAAACAAGCAGAAGGGACTTTAGAGGTTACCCAGGATCAGACCTTTAGTTGAGCCAGGGAGAAATTTTCAAAATTATAAATCACTCAATCTTTAAAGATGTGTTTATTCCTATGCCTCCAAATCTCACTTACCACCGCAATCCAGACACTTCCCAAAATTAAATTAAGAGAAGTAGGTGCTTCATGTATACTGTAGAAAACGTGAGACAGAAGTGTGATGAGTAGTCGAACTCAACCCTAACCACTCGAAGCAAATGTTCCAAACTAGCAAAGCAATTTTACAGCAAAAAAACAAATGACTTGTTGTTTCCTCATTCGCTCCACATAGGCAACATAAAATACTTTTTAATTCAATCCCACGTCTCTTCAAGTTGGCCTTAGTAGCTAACTTATTTTCCAGCACCCTCCAAGCATTGACATGGGTTGAGGGCAAAACCTTTATCATCCAGAAAGAACTATACAACTGTTTAGTTCCCCCTTCTTTCTCTCCCCTTAAGACTCTGTAAGCAGACCTAACAGAATACTCAATAGACTCATCATCATTGCAAATCCATCTATCCTCATTTTTCAGGACGAGACTCAAACCGGACACCTCCTAAAAAACCTGACTAATTAACTTGGTTCTTCTCTCACTCGAAAAGTCCTTCTCCAAATTAAATTATTTTCTAGTCAATCAGTTTGATTAATCCAATATATAAAATCATATCTTAATCTTGGATTGACATTCTAAAAAATTACAAGTAAAAAGGGGGAAGATACTTAAAAACTGACTTGACAAAGCTTACCCTTTTCTATGCATGTTTAAATTTCCATCTAATTAGTTTTTTAAAATTTTTACTACTACTGGTTTTCATAACTGATATGTTATTGGAGTCTCCCCAAAATAGACCTACATAGATTAAAGGTAAATTCATCTCTCCAAAATTTATAATAGTTGCAAATCTTTCCATTAGATTCCTTTTTACACATAACCCTCATAATATACTTTAACAAACTTTAATTTTAGACCTAAGATTGGTTCAAAATATCTTAATAACATATTTGACTTTTGCTTCACACAAGAAAAGTATTATCAACCAACTCTAACATATTTACCATATTTCATCCACTCTTACTTTTATCGGTTCTAAGTGTTTTTTTTCTTCTTTCTATTTATTATTTATCTAACTAATCCTTGAACTACAATTAGAAACAAAAATAAAATAGTAGTATTATTGATAATTCTAAATACCTATTTATCTAATCTATCCACTTTAGAAAAAAAATGAATTTTTGCACAGTCTATCTACTTTTGACAAAAACTTAATTTTTCCATCTAGTAATATAGAAATCTTTATCTAACTAAATTATACTTTTTTTTATATTCTATTTTTATTATTATATAAATTTTTGTGTCCTATTTCTTCCATCACTTCATTTACAACTTTTACTCTTCAAAGTAAGTTTGTTTCTTTTAGAAAAATCAATTTTTAGAAAAATCAATTGTGTATCTCCTATATATAACCTTAAATAAAACATTATTCAATATTGTTTGATAACATTTAAAAAATAATCTCATAAAAATATCTACCAACAATATTGACGAATATTCATCTATAAGGATAATCTTTTTTTAGTATCAATATTATAAAAGATAGAGTACTTTCCCTTCACCACTTTTCTTCTATAAATTCTCATATACCAATAAACTTACAATAACATTTAATATTTTTTTTTCATTTACTAGTTTTTTTTGAATGACCTTAATGATTTTTGTAATATGCTCTAATACTTGTATTTTCAGATTAAAAATATGTAATTATTGTATGATGTTGAGTTAAAAAGAATACATTTTTAACATAATATGAGAAGGCCGAATAATACCGCATCTCTCACACAAAGAAAGTGTATTTTACACTTACTTTTCATAAAATAATAGAAAAATAATGTAGCAAGTAGATATCTCAGAAAAAAGATATGTAATTTAGTATAAATATCATAAAACCAACCAAATATCAATATTCATTTTATTATAATAAATGAATTTATTATTATTATTTCTATATAATATAAAGATACTTGTTAATATAGTAATTTTTTAACATATTGTTATATATTTCTTATTTAGTCTCCTTATCAATAAATATATTAATTTTTGTATTTATTAATTACATTATTATTTACATTTATTAATTACTATACTAAGAAATATTAATTTAATTTTTATATGAATTATTCTAATAAATCATAAATTTATTAATTTATTTTTATTAATACTAATTTATAAATTTATTAATTGATATATTAATTTATATTTATTATCAATTAATAATTATAATTCTATATTTATTAACTAGTGTATAATTTCTATTAAATCTAGTATAATCATAAATTATTTAATTTCTTATTATAAAATAAATATATATTGTCAAATTAATATATTAATAATACATAAATAATATTACATATATTATATGAGGAAGGATGTAGTCACTTCAAGAATAATTTTAATAAATATATTTTACTTTCTTCAAATCTGACTGTTAACTTTTTAATTACACTTGATTTAAAAAAGAGAAATATGAGAATGCGGAATAAATTTGTTAAAACTGTTGTTTTTGTATTTGATTTGTCATCGATATGTATATTATATTATAATATTAATGGTATATAGATATATATTATATAACTATTACAAAAATAAAATTTATTAATATTTATTTAATTATAAATAATGATTAATGTATGAACTTATAGTAAATAAAAGAAAAATAGTTGAAGAAGAGTTTGAATGATAATTAACAATTACCATTGGTCCTGTTGGACTAAAATCACGGCCCGTAAGAGAATCTGGTCATTTTATCTTGGGCTTGTAAAGCATGGCCCGTAAAATATTGTCTAACATAAAGAAAATATCGAATTAAACAATTTAATAAATTAAAATTAGTTGATACATAATCTAACGGGTAGAAATTCTCTCTTATAATTAGTCTAATTTTTATTTTTTAATTTGTGAATTCTTGTTTATAAATGGAAGAGTTTATTTATTTTTCTTATTTTTCTATCTTAAAAGTTCTAACTAAAAAAAATTGTCCAAAAAAGTATTTCTACGAATTTACTTTTCGGAACTCTTCAAGGTTACAAAGGTATTTTTATGAATTAAGAAGAAAAATGGTTAATTTTTAAACAGTTTTTTTTTTTTTTTATATTCTTCCAACTTTAATCCAAACATCCATCCAGCAATGAAACATATAATTTTTCTTGGTATACCTATGAGTGTACATATTCATGATTTTGGACACCTTCGTTTCGTATATAATTTGTCAACGTAATGAAGAGAAAGTTAATGCAGCTTTTTATATGTAGATCACTTACTGAAAATTTTGATATCTTCTAATTTGGTCTGGTACCATAATCACATATTAAGAGCAAAGATTATATAACTTCCTCGTTTAGGAGTAATAATAAAAAGAAATAAAAGACATAAAAAGGAAAATTAATTGGGACAGGTGGAAAACAAAGATTTAGTGATATAAAACAGAGCAATGCGAAAAGGAGGTATTGTGTGTGTGTCTGTTGGAGCATGTCGAAGATTAAAAAGTCTAGTTTGGGTCGTCAAAAGATCCCAATAGAGAAAATACCTAAGAAGAGTCATTTGCAAGTTACGTTCTCTAAACGTCGTTCAGGAGTGTTCAAGAAAGCGAGTGAACTTTGCACCCTTTGTGGAGTAGAGATCGCAATCGTGGTTTTCTCTCCTGCTGATAAGGCCTTCTCTTTTGGGCATCCAGAAGTTGAGTCCCTCATCGATCGCTACACCACACGGAACCCTCCACAAGACTCCAGTGCGCACCACCTCGTTGAGGCTCATCGAAATGCGAATGTTCGTGATCTCAACATGCAACTCACTCAGGTTTTTAACCTCTTGGAGGTTGAAAAGAAGCGAGGGGATGATCTGGACCATGTCAGCAAAGCTAGGCAGAGGCAGTTTTGGTGGGAGGGCCCTGTTGATGAGCTTGGATTGCATGAGCTGCTCCAGCTAAAGGCCTCCATTGAAGAGCTCAAGAAGAACATAGAAAAACATGCCACCAAATTCATGATTGACCACTCTTCTGCTATTTCTTCTTCTTCCTCAATTCTTGGACCTAATCATGGATTTGGTGCACTTGAACGGTATGATGCCTTTGATAACAAACCTGATGTTGGGATTGCACTTCCTAATGCCCATTATCTCTCCTTTCGAACTGGGTATCTTTGATCTTGTTCCATTCTTTTCGGATTACTGCTTTTGGATTCAGAGGGGTGAATCAGAAACACTGATAAGGTTTTGCTGGTAGAAAAAAAACACTGTTGAAAATAATTTGTCCTTTATATCTAATTAATCAGGGGCTCTGGACAAGGGAATAAAACTTCACCTTTTCATTTTGTTGTTCTTTAGATATATACAGATTTCATTCTTCAAGATATTTTTCACTACATTAAAAATAATTAAATGATTCTTCGTTGATCTTACTCGCTTGCCCTTGCTTGTTCACTAGTCTCTTTCTTCTTGAGTAAGGTGAGTTTTTTCCCTTTCAAGAGCTTTTTTTTCAACAACACAAAATACCATTTTTTATTGCGAATATTCATTGAATGAGAAGATTAAACGTGTATAAGTACTACTCTTGAAGAAGAAAAGATGGAGATAGATGCAAAAGAAGACGGGTGGTGACTGATTCTTTGAGCTTATGAGTGGAGTTCGTTCTGTAAACTTTTTGTTGTCTCAATCTAAGAAACTCTCAAAGAAAAGGTTGCTTAATAGAGAGTTAATTTTAAACTAATCAAATCAAATTTAACACTAAAAGTATAATTTATTTAATTTTTGTTTAACTTATATTTGAATTATACATATTAACTAAAGTGTGTTTATATTCGAAGAAACCATTTTAGTTTATTAACTATTTTCCTTATAAAACCAAATATTCTTCAGATTCAAAAGTAACAACAGGAATTAGATTGAATTGACTTAAAATGATAGTAAAGACCTAAAATTCATCCTTTAAATAACAAGATTTAAATCATGAAGTGTGATGAAGGACACCATATCTTGTAGATGATATATAAAAATATCAACATATCAGATTATAAATGGTTAAATTTAAGTTAACTCTGAATCTCAAAGCAAAATGCATCAGTTTCATCTAACTTTTACCTGTTTTAAAATAATGAAAAATATGCAATTTAAATATCAAATAAAATGTGTTCAAGGGTTAGTTACAAATAAACTCTTATAAATTTGGTCTTTTGATTACTTTTTATTTATAATTTTTTAAATTTATGAAACTTTCAATTTCTCTTAAAAGAATTGGTAAAATAAATTATAGAAACAAAAAAAAATATCATTGAATCATGAGATTCGAATCAATGATACCAAATTTCACCCATTATAATTCATGTATAAATTTATACGAATTCATTTGAAATCTATTTCATTATATGAGTTTATAGTAATCCATATCCATAGAATCTTAACATATAAATGGTGAACTTTAAAGTTTTAATAAAATATGAGGTATAGTATTGAGGAATATGAATAAAGTGATTAAGATATAGAATGTTCTTCTGTAGAAGGAATAAATATGGCTGTTTCTTGGGCTAGGAGAAAGTGGGAAAGAAATGTAAAGAGATATGAATTAAATAAAAGTAAATATAATGGGCAAAAGAAATTAACCATACTTTCCTTTAGTTTATCACACCATATTAAGTTTTAAAAAACTATTTCGAACTAAACTAAAAGCTAACTGAACTAAAAAAATAACAATATTTTTTATCATACCAAAATTAAGAAAAACAAAACTATTATAATGAAATAATTTAATGTATTTGAATTAAAAAATATCACCTCACGAAATAGTTTAGTTACACACATGCTACATTGTATCTTTCTAGAATTGGTTCCAAATTCGTCGATTATAGATGTTGTATAAAAGTTTTATTGAAAATTATCATTGTAATTTCTATCTATCAAATAAAATTTCATACTTGAGATCATTTAATGAAGTAGAAAATTATCGTATATTAGGAGTTTGGAGAAAATTGTCAATCATGGAAACATAAGTCTGTGTTAACATCATAGAGAAAGAAAGGTCATTTTGAAGTCTATTGCTGTAAGAATAAAGAGACAGCTAGCAACACAATGAATTAAAATTAATATTTAATTATTTTACTACAAACAAAATTATGAAATAGAAACCAATTTTTAGATACTAAAATAATTAGTTACAATAGAAACTAAAATAGAGGGCTCAATTCCCTATCTAGCACCATTTACACTTTTATTTTCCTATCTAGCACTCTTTTGTTTTTATTTCTCTATCTAGCACTATTTTGTTTTTATTTCTCTATCTGGCACCCTTTTATTTTTTATTTCCCTATCTAGCACCATTTCAAAAATAAATATAAAATAAAAAATTAATTTTTTTGTTGATAATTTTAATTTTGAATATATTAAAAAACAAGTATTTTTAATGTTTAAAATGTTAGAAATATAATTAATGAATAAAGAAATGAGTTTTTACAAAATAAAAAAAAAGTAATAAATTAAAAATGTTTAGTTTAATTTTTTTTGTAAGAATGAAGAAAATAAAAAATTAAACTCCACAATAACATAAAAGTTGAATCTATAAACATAAATTAGTATTTATTTTTGTTATTATTGATAATGTAATCATGTTAATTTCAAGTAAAAAATGAAGGACATAATTATAAAAAAATCAAAGTCAATTAGTATTAATTAATATTGAACGCACAAATAATATTGAAGTGTCTATCTACTCTAGATGCAAAATCCTAAAAAAAAACTAATGCAATTGCTACACTTAATGCTTAAAAATGAGAAAAAGAAAAATGTAAAAATAAATAAATAAATATATATATATATATATATATATA